>Ga0247841_10000263_pt1 | contig 144816 bp, 145 predicted proteins | sample LaCruzMarch2015__2_FD_192410 | JGI IMG/M metagenome (GOLD analysis project Ga0247841, IMG submission 192410) | Freshwater microbial communities from meromictic Lake La Cruz, Castile-La Mancha, Spain - LaCruzMarch2015_18m | ecosystem: Environmental > Aquatic > Freshwater > Lake | place: Spain...
CCGCTCCCTGCGGTCGCGGGCAAAAACCAAAAATTTTCCTTACCTTTCTTATTTTCCTCGGCGGGGGGTGTGGGGGGAGCCGACAAAAAATGGAAAGGAAATTTTTGGTTTTGCTTCGCCGCTTCAGACTAAGAAATGAACATTTTCATTATATCATTTGTGGTTCTTTAGCGTTGTTCATTTCTCCGTCCTTGCGGCGAGACGAGGCGCTTCCTCTCGGCTTTTGGTGGTAGCTTGAGACTCTGTGCCTTCGACAACGAACAGTGGTAACTCAAAATATGGATGTGCTGGGCACAACAAATCTTATTGTGCTTGCCCCGCCCGCCCTGTGCGCGCACAACAATCCCCGCCGTTTTTAGGAGATATTATAAAACGGCGGGGATTGCTCCCTTGAATTAAAATAAAGCGGGGCGTCCAAGTTTCTGGACGCCCCTAGTTGGAAGCTTCTCGCTTCTCTCTGATCTTCTTTTTCTCTTCTTCCCAACAGTACGCCGGGTTGAAGAGTTCAACAATCTTCTCGCCGTGGAGAGCGATGACCCCGCGACTTTTGCGACTCCCGTAGTCGAGCATCCGCAACTTGCCGTTGCAGAAGCAGAAATTTCCGGGATTCGCGAAGTGGTGAGAGTCGTCAAAGACTTTTCCTCTGGTTAGCTCGTGGAGCTGGCACCAAAGGTCTTCGTCTTTTAGAAGACACGGCGCATCAGCTCGTTGAATGTTGAGAAGTCCAAATAGCGAGAAGTAGGTCGGCTGGAGAAACGGGTTGCGTGTCTGCCAGTAGAACCGGAACTCGCCCCAGTTTGCGGACAAACCTCTGAAAAGAATTCCCCTGAGGCCGCCGAACGCTTCGACGGGATAGCCCCAGTTCTTTTTCAGATGCTCCCAGTGTCCACCCTTGATGTCGCGATACAAAAGTCGTACCGCAAGCCAAAGACGGATGATGGGAAATTTGATCGCAATTCCGAGAGACGAGAAGACAACCACAACGCGGTCTTGACCTTTCTTGAACTTCACGCGACATCACCTCCTTCAGTTTGTTTGATTTGGAAAGGACAACTACCTCGCTACCCTACATTACTTTATGGTTTTCGTCAACAAAAATAAAATTCTAGCAAGAACGGTTTTTATTAGTCCTGATTATTTTTCTTTACCAAAAATTATATATAGAAAAACTTTGTAGTAGATAACCAACAGAACAGCAAAACCTAGAACTACCCAAAGTATACTCTGTAAAGCACCAAAGGCAGATTTTATTGTTGAAGGTTGCCAGACGGCCATATCGTCCGCCTCAAAACCATACGACAATGCTTTCTTTGCACTTCCGTATCTTTGCGGATTATCAAGATCAAGAACTTGAACGCATATAGCATTATTCTGCGCTAAATAACTTTTGAAATCACTCAACGAAACAAGGTCAAGATTTCCCTTGTAAGTACTTACGCCCGTTTTAGTACCAATTTCCTCAACCTTATTTGAAACATTTTTTGAGCAATAATACTCTTGTAGCAAAAGCCAACCGCCATTGTGGCTGTAATCGCTTCCATAAACATTACCCTCGTAAACTCCAATTTTTTCTTCTGGTTTAACTAAGCTACCTATCAAACGAATTTCTGAATTCACTCGGTCAGATAACATACCGACTTTTGTATATTTTGGCCATTGAGTATTTGCAACACTACTCCAAGCAATCGTGATAAAAGCAATAATGAAAGCGACGAATAAAAGTCGGTGCCACCAACGACCACTTAGGTTCAAATCTTTTCTGAAAAAATTTTGCCAAAAGTTATTTTTCATATATTCAAAATTATTTTAATAATTCTTCCATTGGAACGCCTAACGACTTGGCGATTTTTGCGACAGTCTGAACGCTTGGCTTGACGACAACATTACTCTCAATTTTGGTAAGAGTAGTATGTTTTACACCAGATTTTCTCACTAAATCGTCTTGGGTTAAGCCAAGCTTCTTTCGTGTCTTTTTTATATTTTCGCCAACAGTTGCCATAGTTTCAATACTTTGATATCATTACTTGTGTTATACTCATTACAATACTATGATAGCAAAATTATTGAATAATCTCAATACGGCGAAGCAAAACCAAAAATTTCCTTTCCATTTTTTGTCGGCTCCCCCCACACCCCCCGCCGAGGAAAATAAGAAAGGTAAGGAAAATTTTTGGTTTTTGCCCGCGACCGCAGGGAGCGGACGAGGCGCGCAGATTGGAGCGTACGATTTAGTTTCAAGCCACCACGCACGCGGAGCGTGCGACATCATTTGTTTTGAAAATAGGTTCGAACTTGGTACAATAAATACACCAATACAGAACTCAACGGCTTTTTCAAAGCCAAAAGGTGGGACGCGCGAAGCGCGTCCCAGTGATTTCCCCCCATTTTCCCAAACGAATTCAGAATTTTTGGCGCGCTTGCGCGCACCTGTTTTTCGCCAAGAAGCAGGTTCGAAATCAGAAGCAATTTTGACTGAATTTGCTTTGCCCGAAATACAAAAAGAATTTTTATTACTATGAACAATAATATGGAAAATAAAAAATTCTTTTTGTATGCTCGCAAGTCCACTGATGTCGAGGACAAACAAGTTTTAAGTATTGAGGCACAACTTACTGAATTGCGAGACTATGCCAAGAGAGAAAATCTGAACATCGCCCAAGAGTTTATTGAAAAACAATCTGCCAAAGTTCCAGGTCGTCCGATTTTCAACGAAATGATGAAGTTTATCGAAAAGGGCGATGCAGATTCTATCCTCTCTTGGCATCCGGATCGTCTCGCAAGAAATAGTATTGATGGTGGAAAAATAATTTACCTCCTCGACACAGGGAAACTTGCGAGCCTCAAATTTCCAACCTTTTGGTGTGATAGCACTTCACAGGGAAAATTTATGTTAAATATGGCGTTCGGGCAAAGCAAATATTATGTGGATTCTCTTTCCGAGAACACGAAGCGTGGACTTCGCCAAAAAGTTCGTAATGGAGACTATCCAACGCTTGCTCCTGTGGGGTATATCAATGACTCTCGAACCAAAACTGTGGTTGTGGATAGAAAGAAAGCTAAAGTTATCAAGCAAGCGTTTGAATTCTATGTAAAAGGTGACAATAGACTGGAAGATGTCTCAAACTTTTTGGCGAAGCACAATCTATTTTCGAAAACCGGAAAGAGAATCCACAAATCTCGTGCGACTTCAATTTTGTCTAATCCTTTTTACACCGGACTATTTCGCTATGGTGGTGAACTTCACGAAGGAAAGTATGAGCCAATCATTTCAAAGAAACTTTTTGATCAGGCGCAGGAAATGTTGAAACTTCGCGGTAAACCCGACAGAAAGCCCTTAAACGACCCACAACCTTTCTGTGGTCTCCTTTCCTGCGCCTCATGCGGAATGATGATAACTGGCGAATACAAGGTGAAGAAACAGAAGAATGGCAATACTCACGAGTATGTCTATTACCACTGCACAAAGAAAAACAAAAATGTGAAGTGTGAAGAACCTTGTATTCGTCAAGAAGAATTAAATCGCCAGTTATCATCCGAAATCAAAAAAGTTTCTTTGCCCAAAGACTGGGCGGTTGAACTCAATCGCCTTGCTCTGCAAGACCACGGAAAATCCGCCCAGTCTTTGGCTGCTTGTGTGAAAGAAAAACAAGAGAAGATTTCTTCTTTGTCGCAAAAGCTAGAGCGACTTCTTAACGGATATCTCGACCAAATAATTGACCGCGAAGATTATCGTTTGCAAAAAGGAAAATTGTTATCCAAAAAGAAGTCGCTCGAAGAAGAAATCTACAATCTTTCACACAAGCAAAATGATTGGCTCGAACCTTTCCAAAACTGGTTAGAAGTCGCACAGAATATAGACAAAATTGCTTCTGATTCAGACCTTTTTGCGAAAAAGGTCTGTGCCAAAGAAATCTTTGGCTCGAACCTGCTTCTTGGCGAAAAACAGGTGCGCGCAAGCGCGCCAAAAATTCTGAATTCGTTTGGGAAAATGGGGGGAAATCACTGGGACGCGCTTCGCGCGTCCCACCTTTTGGCTTTGAAAAAGCCGTTGAGTTCTGTATTGGTGCCTTCGGAGGGAATCGAACCCCCATCAAGGCCTTAGAAGAGCCCTGTTCTATCCATTGAACTACGAAGGCAGTTTCAAGTCTGGATGTGCGCGGTGAGGGACTTGAACCCCCGACCTTCCCGGTGTAAACGGGTTGCTCTACCAACTGAGCTAACCGCGCATTAAATTTTTATTGAAATCACAAAACAGTTAATCGCACATATTTAAATTACCATTTTTACTTTGAAGGGTCAATAATAGGCGAAGGAGAATTCAAAATAGATGTAGATTTAGTTTCCTTTCCAGTAAAATAATCCAAAACATTTTTTACTCTTATCTGTTTTACCTTTTCAATTTGTCCGCTTGTTTTTATTTCTGGCGCAACAAAATCTCCATTTATTTTTAAAAAAAGATAAGTATTAAAAACAAATGCCACAATTATCAACGCTAAGGAAATAAAAAGCAAAAATCTCCAATAGAAATTTACATTAATGTCAAAATTCTGTTTTTTGAACTTTTTTTGTTTTTTGGTTTTTAAAAAATTTATTTTCATATTTTTTTATGGTATAAAACTCAAAAGTTTTATTTTGAATAATCCTTCCCAAGAAAAAACTTTTCCGGTCTTTTCGCTTTTAATGCCTGTATTGCTTTTTTGTATATCTACTCCAATAAATTCAATCTCGTACGGAGAATTTTCCAACAAAGTTAAAAAACGATAAACTGATTCGAAGCTTCCAAGAACTTTTATGCCGATAATTAATTCCTGCGTTTCGGGTAATATTTCAACAGAAGTTATTTCATCTTCAGCATTAACTTTAGGAGCAAGACTGTCTATATTATCCAAGAATGGAACAACGTTGGAACTCTTGGCAAAATGATTTTGAATTAATTCATTGTCCTGTTGAATTATTTTAACCGACTTCATTATTGTTTTTATTTCATTGCGCCTAGAATCTTCAGTTTGCCAAATAGTTATAATTTTTTCTGAATTTACATTTTTATTTTTTATTTCTTTATAAAAAAGATAGAAGGCAACAGCAACAACTATAAAGAGTGTTATTGAAAGAAAAATTGAAAAATTTTTAAATTTATTTTTCATATTATGAAGAAATTAATCTTAAATAAAATTGTATATCCGATCCCTTGATAAAATTGGAAACTGGCAGATCAACCTTGGAAAAAGCTGGATTTTCTTCCAGCGACTTTCGGAAAAGCAATAATCTTTCACGGCTTGGCGCTATGCCATAAATGCTAACTTTCTTTTCAAAAGCAGCATTTTTGTCAAAAGAAATTCTAGTGATTCTAATATCAGGCATTTTACTTGCCATTATTTGATTTATTACTTTTTCAGAAACCAAAAATTTATTTTTTTCTGAACTTTCTATTATGGTCAATTTATCATCAATGTTTTTAATTAAAGACAGAGTATCTTGGTCAAGCTGAGGTATCGGCTCATTTTTTTGTATTTCTAATTTCATTTGAGCAACTTTTTCTTTATTATTAACAAAAAAATAAGATGGAACAAGCGTTACTAAAGCAACAAATATACAAAATGAAAGTAAAAATAAAAACACAATAAAAAGTCTAAAGAAAAAACCTTTCGTTGTAACCTTCTGTTCTTCTGTTGGAATTAAATTAATCATAATTAAAGTCTCCTAATGCTAAACCAAGCGCCGTAGTGAATGAAAGTGATTTTTTAAAATCTATTTTTGGTATTTTTTTATTTAAATCTAAAATATTAGTCCAAACATTTGCAACCTCTACTTTTCTTTTCATACTCACAGACAGATAATCAGTAAGTCCAATTAAATTAGAATCACCGCCGCATAAAAGAATTTTTTCAATCGGCGCATTATCTTTTCCCTCTTCATCTTGATGCGTATGCCAATAAATAAAATGCCTTTCTATTTCATCGCGCAGAATTGAAACACCATTCAATAAAACTGAAAACATTTCTTTGTTCACGCTGTTGCGCTGGAGACCAATTTCTTGTTTCATTTTTTCCGCTTCATCAAAAGAAATATTAAAGCTTTTTTGAATCAAACCTGTAAGCATCGTCCCTCCAACATCAACTGTCGAAGTAAATAAAACAGTGCCTTTGGAAACTATTGAAATTCCAGTTCTTCTGTCTCCAAAATCAACAATCAAATAAGTATTTGAATCTTCTCTTTTTATAATCGCTCTAGAAGCTGCTTGCGCTTCCGGTTCCAAAGAAGCCACTAAAATGCCAACATGCTCAAAAACAGAAAGGTAATCTTCGACAATTAATCTTGGAATTGCCACAACTTGAACATCCAAACTTTGTTTATCTTCTTTTAAAATATCAAAATCAAAAACTGCATCCTGCGCCAAAATTGGAATATGTTCTTCAAGAGATAATTCAATTCCTTCTCTTATGTCCTGTAAATTGGTTTTTTCTAGTCTAAGTCTGAAAATATAAATTTGTTCTTCTGGCAAAGAAACACGGACAGATTTTATTCCTTCTTCTTTTTTTAAATCAGCCAAAATCTTTTCTAAAAATTTTGGTTCTTTTATTTTCCCAGATTCAATAACGCCAGTTGGAATTTTACATTCTCCATATTGCCCAACTTTAATTTCATCTTTCCCGGCATTAAGTTTAACGAATTTTAACGACTCGTCTGAAATATCCAAACCAAAAGAAGACGCTGAAAGAAACTCCGGAGCCGGAAAATACCTATTGTGTAAATTTTTGAACATTATTTATATTATACGATATTCTCTTCTTGTATGCTATTATCTTTTTTGTTTTTTGAATGACGCAAAAATTGAATTATTATAGGAATAAAAGAAATAAAAATAATTACTAAAACAATCGGCAAAATATACTTATCAACGTTTTTTATATAACTTCCAAGAAAATATCCGCCAAAAGCCATACTTCCAGTCCAAAAAAATCCACCCAAAATATTCCAAAAAATAAAAGTTTTATATCTCATTTGCCCCACGCCAGCCATAATTGGGGCAAAAGTTCTTACAATCGGCACAAAACGAGCCAAAGTAATCGTTTTATTTCCATATTTTTCAAAAAATCTTGCAGTTTTATCTAAATTATTTTTATTCCAAAAAAAAGAATCCGGTTTAGAAAAAATTTTTGGACCAACTTTCTTGCCAAAATAATAGCCAAAAGTATCTCCTAAAAAAGCGCAAAGAAAAGCTCCTAGAAATAAAAAACAAATATTAAAATGTCCGGCCGAAGCTAAAATTCCTGCAGTAAAAAGCAAAGAATCTCCCGGTAGAAAAAAACCAAAAAAAAGTCCCGACTCGGCAAAAATAAAAATAAAAACTCCTATGAGTCCGATCGTTTGTATTAAAGGCATAATTTCAAAAATGTGCATGATATTATATTAACATATTTATAAACATTCTTTTTTTGAAAATAAACAGGTCTTGCCTGTTAATTTTTATAATTTATCCATTCAAGAATTTCCTTAATAAAATCCTTAGTCGTTGAAAAATAATTTGGAAAAGCTTTTTTGTTTAATATCGCCAACTCTTCTCGATTTTCATTTAAATAATCTTTAAAACTTGAATACTTATAATTTTTTAAAAACTCATTAGTTTTATTTTTATTTTTTATTCCAGTCTCTTTCCATTTTGATTCTAATAATTTAACAGGATTAAGGTGAATATAGGAAAATAAATATTTTAAATGATTATTATTGTCTACATACTCAGATTTAAATTTTCCTTCAAACAAACTTCCAGTTCTTTTATATTTTTCATTATAGTACATGACATAACCAGTGGTAAGTTTTTGCATAAATTTACTAATACTTCCCTTCTCCGTTTGAGTAATAAGAATATGAAAGTGGTTTGGCATTAAACAATAGACTCCAATATCAACTAATTGTTTTCCCCTATCAAAAACATAAAAAACCTCACCTTTTATAAAATGAATTTTAAAATTATTATTACCATTAGATAGAAAAAGCAACTTTACAAAACGTTCATAATCCTCTTTATCGTGAAATATTTTTTGTTTACTGTTTCCACGATTGTAAATGTGATAAAATTCACCTTCCTCAAAATTTATTTTTCTGATTGACATAATAAAATACTACCAAAATTAAACTAAACAGGTAAGACCTGTTTAAAAATTATATTAACATATTAATAAAAAAATCCCTTGAAAAAACCAAGGGATTAAGATACAAAATTTCAAAAGATAAGAATCAAACTTTTATCTTGCGGAGGAGAAACGTATAGCAGCCGCGCCAGTCGCTATCGAAGTAGCTGAGGCTGAGCCCACGACTGCCGCCACGGCGATACGCCCTCAGAAAACACAAGCTGCCGCACCCGCTCGGAAGCAAACTGTCTTCAGAAGTCGGGAGAACGATATCAACATGAGATGGGATTCCCATTTCTGTTAATTTTTCTTCTGTTAATTCAGACATTGCGTTTATCAGCAGACTGGGATGAGCTTTTTCTATCACTTCAAAACCTTTTGATTTGAAATAAGCGTAAATGTCTTTGCCACCAGGAATAATCTGATCTTTGCCTTCGTAATACAAAACTAATTCTTCTTCAGAGGTTGAATCTACTGGAGCAAGAATAGCTTTCCGGCAATTTCCATTTGTTTTCAAGTGTTCGTAATACCCGTTGTTAAATTTTCCTATTTTAACAATTTCTTCAAAAGAAGAAGGAAGTTGTTTAGGAATAACTCTCACCGCGGGTCTGCCATATTTTTGAGCAAGCAGAAAATCGTCTGCTACTTTCAAATTGTTTTCGGCAATTTCTTTAACTTTGCTTTCGGGCAATTCAATACCGATTTCAAAAAAAGCTTTCCCAAGCTCTTTTGCAAAAATTTCATTTTTGTCCATATCTATTTTGTTTTAGTTTATATTATTGGAAAGAATATAGTTCGCTATTAATATAGCATTTTAAAAGCAAAAAGTCAATAGAAGAAATATATTTATTTCGCCCGCGTGCCAGCCGGAATTTCATCATTTAGTTCTAATAAAGAAAACTTTCCGTCTTCAGTAGAAACAGCACAGATCATTCCATTGCTTTCGAAACCTCTGATCATTCTTGGTTCAAGATTTGCAACAAACATACATTTTTTTCCTACCAACACAGAACAGTCTGGAAAAAATAAAGAAATTCCAGAAATTATTTGTCTGATATCTCTTTCTTCCCCTAAAACATTCTGCTCCACAGAATGTTCGGGCGAAAAGTTTTCTAAAGAAAACTTTTTTAGCCCCAAATCAACTTCTAACTTCAAAAGCTTATCAGTATCTGGAATTTTTTCTGCTGACAAAATTTTTCCAACTGCAATATCAACTTTTTTAAAATCTTCTATGTTTATCATAAATTATTTATTAATATTAATTTTATCTAAATATCTTTGCAAAATGAGTGCGGCGGCTGATGCATCAATGTGTCCAGATTTTTTTTGTTTTAATTTGCTATGCGCTTGCTTTTGATTAAACTTTTCTTTCCCATCTTTTGATTTACGCGCCTCAACTGAAGTTAAAAATTCTTTTTGCTTTCTAATCGATAACTTAAACTTTTCTTCCAAATCTTTTATAAAAAAATCAATCTGAGCTGACAGGATATTTAACTTTCCAGAAAAATCCACTGACTCCCCAACTACAATCTCATTTACTTTTTCTTTTTTTAAAATTCCGCCAATTTTATCAATAACATTTTTGTCATTTAATATTATTTCTTTTGGAAAAGCCAATCTCCCATTTTCATCAGAAATTGCTATTCCTATCCTTTTTGTCCCATAATCTATGCCTAAAAACCTCATTTCCAAATACTAGCATAAAAAGGACTTTTCTGATATTATTCCGATATGAGTCCATATTATCAAAATAATTTAGTATTGCTTTTGATTCTCCTTTGGACACTTCCATGGAAAATTTATTCTCTATGGACAGCAGTAAAAAATAAGCATAAAGCATGGTTCGTCGTGCTTATAGTTTTTAACACTGTTGGTATTTTGGAAATAATCTACATTTTCTTTATCGCAAAGAAAAAGTGGCCCGAGGTTAAAAATGCTTTTATAAGAGCTATTACACCAAAGAAAACTCCAAAAGCACACAAAGAAGAAAAGTAATATATTAAACTAGCAGAAAAATTAAAAAATATTTTTTAATTTTTCTGCACAGGGAGGCGTGGCTGAGTGGTTGAAGGCACTTGTCTTGAAAACAAGAGACTCTTAACGGGGTCCGTGAGTTCGAATCTCACCGCCTCCGCAAATAAAAAAAGGAAGCTATTGCTTCCTTTTTCACTTAATTTTTTTAAGTTTCTTTTTCCAATAAATCCAAAATATGAATAGCTGTATCTCCTTTATTGATTGAATAATTACAGCCTGCCTCTTTCAATATTTTATTAGAATCATCAACACTAGAAATAGCAATTATTGGACCACTAAAAATTTTACGCATCTCAATTACGAGCAGTTTGGTATTTTCCCCGTGTAAATTAAAATCCACAAAAATGTGGGTAATACCTTTTTCAGTATCAAATTTTTCTTCAGCTTCTTTCAAAGTAAAAGCCTGAACTAATTCGACATCAGATGGCAATGCTACCTTAATCAACGTTTGTATCAAAGTATAATCTTCGATAACCAAAATCTTTTTCTTTGTCTTTTCCATGTTTCTAGATTTTAGAATGAACTTGTTCCGTATAATAATAGCATTTTTTATAAAAATTGTCAATAAATAGGAAAAAACAAGTGTTTTTGTTTTATTTCTTTGTTATAATTAAAATATGGAAGAAAAAACTTTTGAAAAGTTAAATTGGTCTGCGCTTGAATATGAAGAAAAAGAAAGAAGTGTTGATTGGTTTTGGGCTCTTGGAGTTATCGTAGTAGCTGGATCAATAGCTTCAATACTTTTTGCTAATTATTTTTTTGCAATACTTTTAATAATCGGGGGCATTTTGCTTGGATTTTTTGCAATAAAAAAACCAGAAATGGTCCCCTACGAACTAAATGCAAAAGGTTTTAAAATAAAAGACCGAATTTATCCTTATGACACTTTAAAATCTTTTTGGGTGCAAATAAAAGTTCCAAATACAGAAATACTCAAACCAACTTTATTTTTAAAATCTTCAAGAGTGCTGTTGCCAATACTTTCAATCCCAATTGAAGAAAATTCTACTCAAAAAATAAAAGAAATCATGCTCGCTCAAAATATAGCAGAAGAAGAAATGCACGAACATGCTTCTGATAAAATCATGGAAAATTTAGGTTTTTAAATTTTGATTTTTTTCTAAAAACTGTTAATCTACAAATATCCCTACTTAAAACGGGCAAGCCTCTCGTCGTTCAATGGATAGGACGTAACTTTGCGGAAGTTATGATGCAGGTTCGATTCCTGCCGAGAGGACAAGAATAAAAATATCCGACTTTTGTCGGGTATTTTTATTCTATGTTCCTTGAAGAGCAAGCAAATTTATTTGCTTGCGTGCAGGAAGCGAAAAGCTTTTCGTTATGTGCGAGAATTTATTTCGAGCACATCGAAAAGGTATACTGTTCCCGTAGGGAAAGATATCTTGCCGAGAGGACAATAAAAAATCCCCATACAAAAATGTGTATGGGGAAAAAGATTTTCTTTAAACAATCAATTAGACAGCAATACCCAACATATCATTCATACGCTGGAATTTTTGACAAACAAATTCAATTCGTTTTTCCCTATAGGGAAATTCATCTTTTAAATTTTCTACTATCAATTCACCGGCAGAGATAAGTTCCATAATATTGATATTTCTTTTCCTTATTGAATCTTCCACAGAATCAGAAGCTGTTTCTGATTGCTTTAAAATTTCTTCTTTGTAGATAACTGTGCCATTCAACGTCATAGCCTTAAATTTAAGAATATAACGTGAAGAAGTTACAGCCCAATCAGTAGGAAAAGAAAAAGCAGGAAAATCATTAGACCAATGAAAGTTACTGGTCCAAGTGAAAACATCTAATTGTGGTTCGACAAGAATTGAAATGACTCTTTCTTGCCTTAACACTTTGATAAACTCATTGAAAGATTCCACCCTTTTGGGAAAAATCTTCCTAAAAATCCGATAAATAGAACTGCGCTTTTTCATATTTTTTATTTTTAAGGTTTAATAACACTTTATTTAAATTAAAATTATCATAAATCTCTTTACAAGTCAAATTTAACTTTGTATATCTTTGATTCTAAAAATTATAAAGAGTATACTGTCTCGTATGGAAAATTTATATCCAATGCGAATAAACAAATATCTAGCTTTAAAAAATATTACCACCCGAAAAGGTGCTGATGAACTTGTCACAAAAAAACAAGTTTTTATAAACGGAAAATTGGCAGTGCTCGGCAGTAAAGTAACTGAAAACGATAAAGTAGAAGTAAAAGGAAATCAAAATTTTAAAAATTATGTTTATTTTGCCTATAATAAACCAATCGGAACAATCACTCATTCTCCGCAACTAGATGAAGAAAAAGAAATAAAAGATTTAATAAAAAATAAAAATATACCAAAAGACGTCTTCCCTGTCGGCAGATTAGACAAAAATTCTCACGGACTTATTATTTTAACAAATGATGGAAGAATTACAGATAAACTTTTAAATCCAAAATACATTCACGAAAAAGAATACATTGTAAAAACTTCAAATAAACTTCGTTCAAATTTTAAACAAAAAATGGAAGCCGGCGTAAATATTGAAGGCTACAAAACAAAAAAATGTAAAACCCAAATTGTAAACGATCACACTTTTAAGATAACTTTATCCGAAGGTAAAAAACACCAAATTAGAAGAATGTGTTCCGCTCTCTTTCAAGAAATTCAAGATTTAAAAAGAATCAGAGTTATGAATATAAATCTTGGCGCATTAAAACCAAATTCCCTTCGAGAAATAAAAGGTGAAGAATTAAAAACATTTTTAGCTCAAATTTTTAAATAAAATTAAATTTGAATTTTAGAGAAAAAATAACTTCCCAATCCAAGAAATATAAAAGTAATAACAGAAAGAATCAAAATATCTGTCCCTATACCAAAATTATTTATATTAGAAAGTAAATGTCTCAGTGCATCAACACTATAAGAAAGAGGATCAAATTTAGCAATGGTACTTAAAACGCCAGTATCAGTTAATGGAAAAATTGCCCCAGATAAAAAGAACAAAGGCATAACTAAAAAATTCATAATCAATTGAAAACCTTGCATATCGTTAAGATTAGAAGCTATCATCGTACCCATTGCAGTAAAAAGAAGCGCAGATAAAAACATAACAAGAATAGTTATTGGAACAAGTGCCAAACTAAATGGCCGAAAACCAGCAAATAAAGATAATAGTAAAACTATTGTTCCCTGTAATGTTGCAACAGTTGCACCACCAAATGTGCGACCAATCATAATATTGAAACGAGAAACCGGCGCAACAAGTGTTTCTTTCAAAAAACCAAATTGTCTATCCCAAATAATTTCCATACCAGAAAAAATTGAAGTAAAAATAATAGTCATTCCAATTATGCCCGGCACAAGAAATTGTATATAATTTCCCTGTCCAGCTTTTGCAAAAACTGGTCCAAAACCAAGACCAAGTGCTAACAGAAAAAATAGTGGTTGCGCCAAAGAACCAAATACTCTTGATTTTGAGCGAAGATATCTTTTTATTTGCCTAAGCCATAATATATAAATAGTTTGCATATAAATTATTATTTTTTCCACATTCGGCGATGAGCACGCATACGATCTGCATTATTCGCCTCATCAACACGAATAGTTTTACCTGTTAGTTTTAGAAAAGCTTCCTCCAAAGAATTTGTATCAGTTCCTTTTTTTAATTCATCTGATGTGCCAGATATAATAATATTTCCATGATCAATAATGGCAATACGATTTGCAATTTTTTCAGCCTCTTCCATATAGTGAGTTGTAAAAAATACTGTAATACCTTCTTTTTTATTTAACTCACGCAAATATTCCCACATATGATTACGTGTCTGTGGATCAAGTCCAAGTGTCGGTTCATCAAGAAATAAAATCTTTGGGTGATGTAATAATCCTCGCGCAATTTCAAGACGACGTTTCATTCCACCAGAAAATTCCTTCACTAAACTATCCTTTCTGTCCCAAAGTTCAACAAAATTTAATAATTGTTCAATTCTTTCTCTACGAATTTTTTTAGGAACACTATAAAGTACTCCATGAAATTCCATATTTTCATAAGCTGTTAATTCATCATCCAAACTTGGATCCTGAAAAACAATACCAAATGAATGACGAACTTCATTTGGATTTTTTTTAACATCGTGCTCATCAAGAAAAAGTTCACCTTCATTTGGACTAAGGAGTGTAGTTAACATTTTTATAGTTGTAGATTTACCTGCACCATTTGGTCCAAGAAAAGCAAAAATCTCTCCTTTTTCAACCTCAAAAGATATATTATTCACAGCAATAAAGTTTCCAAATTTTTTAGTTAAATTTTTTACTTCAATTATTTTCATTTTATTAATCTTTTGCCCAGTCTTTTAGTTCATCATAGTCTGCGCTTCCACAGATAAATTTTTTATTTTTTGTATTATAAAAAAATGGCACACCACCACAAAGATCTTTATCTATCTCTAAAAGTTTTTTTTCATTTTCTTTATTGTGCCAAACTTCAATTGCATCAACTTCCACTTTTTCTTCTTTTTGCAGACGTTCAACAAGCTCGTGCATTTCTACACAATGCGGACATTCTTTACCATAAAATTCCAAAAGATGGCTCATTTTACTTTACTAATCTTGATAAGCGAGATTTTTTTCGAGCAGCGTTATTCTTTTTAATAACTCCTTTCTTGGCTGCTTTGTCGATTGCTTGGAAAACAGAGCTAAGCATTTTTACAGCTTCTTTTTTGTCTGTCTTAACAATTTTTTCTATTTTTTTTATTTCTTCTTTCATAACTCTCTTTCGGCGGTCATTAACTGCCTTCTTGCGAAGAGAACCACGAATTGCTTTTTTTGCTGATTTTGTTATTGGCATGAATATAATCTAACAAAAAAACCTCAGAAAAGCAAATCGTAGCTTTATTTGAAATATGCTACAATTAAATTATGATCGGAAGTATAAAAGGAAAAATAACATTAAAAAAAGACAAGTTTGTAATTATCGAAACCAGCGGAATTGGTTATAAAATAAACATTTCTCCTAGCGATCCTGTTTTAGAAAAAAAAATTGGTGAAGAGGTTTCCTTTTGGACTCATTTGCACGTACGCGAAGACGCATTGGATCTTTTTGGTTTCTCAAATTATATCGAACTTGAATTTTTTCAAATGCTTTTAAATGTTTCTGGAATCGGTCCAAGATCAGCTTTGACTATTTTAGGAATTGCCTCAATTCAAACACTGAAACAAGCAATCGGTACCGGCGACATTTCCTATTTAACAAAAATTTCTGGCATCGGCAGAAAAACAGCGGAAAAAATTGTTATTGAACTTCGAGATAAAATGTCAGAAGAAAAATCTGGTGGAATTTTGCAACACGAATTAGATGCACTTGAGGCATTAAAATCACTTGGTTATTCTCAGCACGAAGCTCGCGAAGCTCTCAAAAAAGTTGCACCAGATACAGACACAAATAAAAAAATAAAAGAAGCGTTAAAAATTTTAAGTGGCAAATAATTTTTTAAAATGCCCGAACTTCCAGAAGTTGAAACAACTGTCCGAGGTCTAAGAAAAAAAGTTTTGAGACTTGTTATTTTGGATGTTTGGACAGATTTAAAAACCAAAGATCCGCGCAAAAAAGACACGGTAGCCAACCCAAATTATTTTTCTGTCTTTAAAAAAGAAGTAAAAAACAGAAAAATAATCTCAATCGAAAGAAAAGCAAAAAATATTTTAATAAATTTGTCTGGTAATAAAACTATTTTAATCCATTTGAAATTAACTGGTTATCTTTTTTATGGAAACAACAAAAACATAGACTACGCCCACGTAATTTTTACTTTATCAAACCCTAATAAACGGGCAAGTAAAAAATATTTAATTTTGTCGGATATGCGAAAATTTGGAAAAATAACCTTATTAAATACAAATGAACTGGAAAAATCTAAACATCTTTTAAATATCGGGCCCGATCCACTGGAAAAAAACTTCAATTTAGAAAAGTTGAAAGAAGTTTTAAATAAAAAACCAAATGGAAAAATAAAAACTGTTTTAATGGATCAAAGCATAATTGCTGGCATTGGAAATATTTATTCTGATGAAATACTCTGGTACGCTGGTATCCACCCAGAACGAAAAATTTCTAAAATAAAACCAGAAGAATTTAAAAAAATCCTAAAATATATAAAAGAAACTTTATTAAAAGGAATTCGTTTCGGCGGAGATTCAATGTCTGATTATAAAAATATAAATGGCTTGCCGGGAAAATTTCAACTTAAACATCAAGCTTATCAAAGAACTGGAGAAAAATGCAGGAAAAAAAATTGTGGAGGTGTTATAATTAGAAAAATTATTAATAACAGGAGCGCACATTTTTGCTCCAAACATCAAAAATAATATGGCTTGGAATCATTTAAAAGGACTTATTTTTATACTAGCAATCTTGTGGTTCGTTTGGTTTTTTTGGGGAGCCAAAAAAGATACAAACAAACCATTTCTGAAACCACCCGCTCCAATCGATACTGGAGAAAAATACGGCCCGCAGTAATCATTTAGAAAATAAAAAGAGAAAGTTTTCGCCTGCGAACACTGGCTTCGTTTTGTTCGCCAGAAAACTTTCTCTTTTTATTTTTAACTAAATATTCAAAATCCTAAACAAAGCAACGCCAGTTGCAACTGAAACATTAAGGGATTCTTTTTTACCTTTCATTGGAATTTCGGCGATCACGTCGCACTTTTTCAAAATACTTTTCGGAAGACCAGAAACTTCTGTACCAACAATAAAAACATTTTTCTGTGATAATTTTACTTTTTTATAATCAATCGAATTTTTATCTTGCTCTATCGCTATTATTTTGTATTTTTCTTTTTTTAATTTTATTAAAAGAGTAGAAAGAGATTTTTTATACTCCCATGGAATAATTAATTCTGCTCCAAGAGCTGATTTAGAAATATCTTTTCTAACTCTGTTAAATTTATCAATCGGACAAGGCGTATAGCCGGTCAAATAAATTTTTGAAATTCCAACAGCTTCAGCAGTTCTAAAAATCGCTCCAACATTCTGCGCACTTCTAATATCTGGAAGAATTAAAATATTTTCTCCTATTTTTTGACGGACAAGTTGATTTTTCATCATATTTCATATATTATCACATTATCCGCCCGTAGCTCAGCTGGTAGAGCAGCTCCCTTTTAAGGAGAAGGTCCTCGGTTCGATCCCGAGCGGGCGGACAAAATAAAAAATCTGGCACCATTTGATGTCAGATTTTTAATTAAGTTTGTCCTTTATTTATGCATTAAATTCCAAAGCTTCAATACAAGACATGTTAGCAGTCGGAGTAGTATTATGATTCCAAATAACTGGGTCTTTATGAATAAGAATTTTTTGGGTAGAAATATGGACTTTATCGCCAATACCGATTATATACCCACTTCCTTCCAAACCGCGAATCGCAATAAACTTTTTTCCCAACATTTCATCAACTTTGATTGTGTCCAATGAAAATTTCCGGCCTTCTTTGTTGCCCATAATTATCCTTCCATCTTTTTCTACATAACGATAACTGCGAGCCAGAGCTGAATTTAAAAATTCATTAGCTTTTTTAATACGATTAGCACAAACATTTCTTTTAGTTATAAAAGTTTTTCTTTTTAAAACTTTTTGAACATAGCCACATATTGTTGCAATGTTTTCTTTGGTAACTTTTATTCCTGTTTTCATAATGTTTTGGGTTTTTAATTGTTTAACTTATTAGTTTGCTTATTAGATTTTCTCTACTTCTTTTTGTGTTGGGAGGCAAAGAAAATCCAATAAACATAACAATTAAAATCAAAGATCAATTTACCTGTAAATGATAGCATACTACGATAAAAAAGTCAAGCTAAATAACCCTCGTAAAATAAGGATATTTTTTATCAGATACACACCTATAAGTAAGGTTCTTTTACTTTCTAAAAAATCTCAAGTAAAAACTGCTCAAAAACTGCTTCGTCGTCTAAGCCAGATTTTCTAGCTTCTGGTAATAAATAAGAAATCCTATTGCAAAAATTCTTTAATTCTTCTTGTGTAAATTTTCTAAAATTTCTTTTTAAAATCATGTCTTTCGCTTTCCAAAATAAAATTCCGATTAATTCTTCCATCGCCACATCTTTTTCCATTGCTTGTCTAAAACAAATCCAAAGTTTTAATTTATCTCTGTCCGCAAAAGCATCAGCTAATAAAAAACTGTTAAATTTTAATTTCTTCTCTTTTGGTAATTCAAAAACATTCAATTCAGCGCGGGCTTTTTTAAAAGCATCAATAATTTCTTTATTTAATTTTCCTTCTAGAAAAACAAAATCGTTCTCAGAATCTTTCATTAATTCTAATTTACTCAAAAGAAAACTCTCAACTTCTTCCCTATCAAAAGTATTTTCAAAAAAAATAACACTCTTAGCAAAAAATAATCCTCTGCCAGAATAAAAACTTTCAATCTGAACCGGATCAAAATCATTTTTACCAATAAAAAAAGATTCAACGTCCTCAGACAAAGAATCTATAAACTCCTCATAAACTTTCCGTTTTATTTGAACATCATCACCGGCAAAAAGATATATCATAAACTAAAATTTAATCACTTTTTTATACTCCAAATATGGGATTCCGTATTTATTCGCCAAAAAATCTTCTTCTTTTTTTAAAAAAATAAGTAAGGAAATTAAAAAAGCAATGAAAGTAAATAAAATTGCAAAAATAGAATTAACAATAATTCCAAAACAAATCATTGAAAAGAAAAGTCCAACATTGGTAGGATTCCGAGTAAAACGATATGGTCCTTTCATAAAAGATTCTTTTGTTAAATTTTCTTTAGTAAATTCTTTTGAACTTTTTTGCGCCCAAAAAATTAATAAAGAGGAGAGAAAAAGCAGAATTGCGCTAAAGGCTGCCAAAACAGCATTGTTGAAAATAGGAAAAGGCCAAATTGCGCTAAAAATAAGTCCCAAAAACAAAGCTATTAAATAAACCATATAAGAATGCGCCAAAATCTGATGAACTTTTGATTTAATTATTTCTGTCTTTATTTCCATTATATACACCAATTATATCACCCCAAAGGGCAAAAGTTAATTACTTTACTTCCACTAAATTAGAACCAGAACCAGAGTGAACCTCTATGGGAACTTCAGTTTTAAAATGTAAATGTGATCTTTCTAAGATAGTCTCCATAGCATTCTTAATTATTTTTTCAGCTTTTTGTAAAACATCTTCTTCAACTTCATAAACCAACTCATCGTGAATTTGAAGAATCAAATGCGCTTTATCCAAAAGATTAGATTTTTTCAAATCTTCTTCCGCATATCTTATAGCTAATTTTATCAAATCAGCCGCCGTCCCTTGAATTGGAGCATTTGTTGCAGTACGCTCAGCCATACTTTTCAAAAAAGGAATACGCGATTTTATATTTGGAAAACTTCTTTTTCTACCAAATAAAGTTTTTGTAAAAGTATTTTCCACTGCAAATTTTTTTACTTCTTCTAAATAATCACGCACACCGGAAAATTGATTAAAATAATTATCATAAAATTTTTGCGCTTCCTCTCTCGTGCCACCTAAATTTTTTCTAAGAGCCGAAACTCCCATTCCATAAATAATTCCGAAGTTAATAACTTTTGCTCTACGTCGCATTTCTCTATCAACTTTTTCTATCGGCACGCCAAAAACAAATGAAGCAACTCCGGCATGAATATCCTTTCCATCAGCAAAAATTTTTATCATTTTTTTATCACCAGAAAGCATTGCCACAACTCGAAGTTCAATTTGACTATAATCAAGAGCTAACAATTTGTGTCCTTTCTCCGCGACAAATCCTCCGCGAATTCTTCTTCCCAATTCTGATTTTATCGGCAAGTTCTGCAAATTTGGATCTTGAGAAGCAAATCTTCCAGTGGTAGTTCCATTCTGTAAAAATTTTGCATGTAAACGTCCATCCTGCGCGACCATTTTGGGAATAACATCAATGTAAGTAGATAATAATTTTTGTAATTCTCTATGTGCAATAATTTCTTTAATAATCGGATTCCCTTCTTCTAATTCTTCCAATACAGAAATTTTTGTAGAAACAGCTCCGCCAGCAGTTTTTTTCTTACTTGATTTTAAACCCATTCTTTCAAAAAGTATTTCTCCCAATTGTTTCGGTGAATTTATATTAAATTCAGTTCCCGCAAAATGGTATATTTTTTTTGTAATTTTATCTAATTCTTTATGGTATTCCTTGGATAAATCTTCAAAATACTTTTGATCTATCAAAACTCCGCAATCCTGCATCTCTTTTACTATTGGTATTATTGGCTTTTCTACCTCTTCGTAAATTTTATCTAATTTTTCTTCTTTTAATTTTTTAAAAATAAATTCATAGGCTTTTTCAAAAGTTTTTTCTTTTGCATAAAATAAAATATCCTCAAGATTTGGATTCGTTTTTTCAGAATCTAAAAGCCATAAAGCAATTCCCGCTTCATTAAGTTTTTCTGGATCTACTTCAGGAGGCAAATCCAGAGAATTTTCGAGCTGGTCTGTATTCACAGTAGGAGAATCAAAAAGGTTTTCGCCTGCGGGCACTGGCTTCGTCTTGTCCGCCAGAAAATTTTTTTGATTCTCCTTCTGATTATTTCCAAAAAAACTTTTTATACGAAAAAATAAACTTTTAAACTCAAATTCAATAAAAACTTTTTCAATTTTTTGAATATCAGCATTTTCCCAAAAAGTTTTTTCTGACAATTTAAAATTTATCGGCGCGTCTTGCCTAATCGTCGCCAAGGTTTTTGAAAACTCAGCTTCTTCTTCATTTTCTTTTACCAATTCAATAATTCTTGGTTTAATTCCTGCCTTTATAAAAAGTTCTGGATCTTTTTTTATTTTTTTATAAATTTCTTCAATAGTTCCAAAATTTAAAATCAAATCTGTTGCAGTTTTTTCACCAATTCCTTTTATGCCAATAATATTATCCGACGGATCGCCTCTTAATCCTTTATAATCTGGTAAAAGTTCCGGCTTGAAACCAAAACGCGCAACTACAGCATTTTCATCGTATAAAATCGTATCGTTAATTCCTTTTTTTAATGTATAAACTTGAACTTTTTTATCATCAATCAATTGCATCGTATCCATATCGCCAGACGCAATAATTATTTTCATATTTTTATCTTTTTTAAATTTGCCAACGATGGTTCCAATAATATCGTCTGCTTCAAAACCAGGGCTATCGTAAATCGGAATGTTGAAAGCATCGAATATCGCACGAGATTTTTTTAATTGCTCAATCAACGCTTCGTCGGCTTTCGCTCTACCAGCTTTATATTCTTTATATGCTTCGTGTCTAAAAGTTTTTTGTTGCAAATCATAACAAGCCACAATATAATCTGGTTTTAAATCAGTAATAATTTTCATCAGCATACTGGAAAGACCGTAGAGAGCGCCAGTCGGCTCGCCTTTTGATGAAAGAAATTCAGGCAAAGCGTGATAAGCGCGATGAATAATCGCGTGCGAATCCAACAAAACAAGAGTTTTTGTATCCTTTTTCTGAGCCATTATTTCAATTATAACATTTAAATAAAAATAAAAACCCATTCATTATAGAACAGGTTTTTAAAATAAGTTTCAAAATTACTTATTGCGGGAAAGCATCTCACAGCTAGTAAGCCAACAGCCGAGGTTGTTGCAACGGCAGAACCACTCATTGTCATCGGTATTCCAGTGGATGTTAACAACACGCACAATACTATCAACACAAAGCATATAACCAATAATGGTTTCCTTGCCATAATTATTTAAAACTCCATTTTCTCCCTTAGGTTGTTTGTTTGTTAAATCAATAATCGTACAAAGAATTTCTTCCCTAGTCATAAGACCGGATAATTTGGAAATAAAAAAATTTTCCATTATTTCCTTATCACTAATTGTAGGTAATTGGTGTTTAGAAAATTTCATTTCTGGCAAATGATCAATGTTTCTAGCTGAATTAAGAACATACATTTTAAAATTGTCACCAAGACAATATTTTACACTTTTATTATTTGTAAAATTTTCTTGAAAATCAATTTTCCCTGTAATTTCTTTAATAATAATATTTGTGTCCTGTATCATAACAGTTTTCTCCTTTTGTTATTTTATTAAAGAGCTATTTTTTATAGGTCTAGCTTTTGACCTTATTTAAAATCTAACTACAAAATATCTCATTTTTTACAAAAAGTCAAGATGAAAATTTATTTCACTGGTTTTTTATTTTAAAACTCCTGTGTCCTTCTTTTGTACCCGCCTTCGCTCCGCTTCGGCGAGGCAAGTGAGAAATATGAATTTTATGATGCTTTTTTGGGATAGCTTTAATTACATTTTCTGGCCATTCTATTAAAATTAAATTTTCTGGTTTTGAAATAATTTCTTCCCAACCAAGAACTAAAAGTTCTTGGTGATTCTTTAAACGATAAGCGTCCAAATGAAATAAGTTTTTAAAATTTTTATGTTTTAACATATAGCGTTTCATTATTACAAATGTTGGACTATTTACTTTTCTTTTTACTCCCAAATTTTTTGCCACAAATTGAGAAAAGGTTGTTTTTCCAGTTCCCAAATCACCGTGCAAACAAATCACAACTGCTGATTTTTTTGAACGAGAATTTACGAGTGTCTGGCTGACCCCCTTCCGAGGACCGAGTAAATTCTCGTTCCTAAAAATCAAATTCATAAATTCTTTCGCTATTTTTTCCGTCTCTTTAATATTTTTTGAAATCTTTTTAATCACAATAATTTAATTCTAGCACAAAAAATACCTTGCTATTAGGCAAGGTATTTTTTGTGCATTTAATATTTATTATTCTGGCAAGATAGGCTTATTATTATTTGCAAAAACAGTAGTGTTTTTTCTAACAATATATTTTCGTGCAATTAGAATTCCAACTAAAACTATCAAGGCTAATACAAACCATCCGGTCAAACTTACAGGAAGTAATCCTCCAAGCAAAGCAGCTGCGGCTCCAAAGAAATTATTTCCATCATCTTTTTTAATTGTGTTTGAAACATAAGCAGTAGCATTTTCTTGAACTCCGTCTGTGTTTGTATAAACAAGCATAGCTGTTGAAACAAGTTTTTCAGTTCCGGAAGGAATAGAATCAAGACGAGCGTCTAAATTAATTGTTCCTTCTGCATCTTTAGCTAAGTCTTTTAAAAAGACAGTAAGAATGTGACTATCATTTGAATAACTTCCCTCAGAAGTATCTATCATGGAAACTCCTTCCGGAACAGTTATTTGTAATACAGGATCTTTAAGAATATCTTCTCCAGCATTCTTATAAGTAATTACATAATTGATAGCTTCATCTTTTCCTATGAATTCAGATGCATTTTCGATTTTAAGTTGAATTAGAGAATTAACTTTAACTTCAGCAGTAGCGTCTGTCTTTCCACTCTTTGGTGAAACGACTGGCTTAACTACATTACCTGCAGTGTGCAATCTGCTCAAACCTCCGGTAGCATTTCCATTTTGACAATTAGAAACTAAACGAAAGTAATAAGTTGTATCAGATTTAAGACCAGAAAGATTTTCACTAAATGAAGAACCAGCACTAACATTTCTAGAAACAGTTTTTAATCCAAGATTTTGTGTAGTTCCATATTCAAAATAAGTATTTGAATTTGAAACTGAGACAATACCATTAAGAGTAGCTGTTGTTTTAGTTACATTAGAAGCGATTGAAGTAATTCCACAAGTTCCACCAGTTTGTGTCTGTGTTAGAGAACCACCACCAGAAGAACCGCCGCCGTGTCCACTATTTCCACTAGTTGAAAGAGTAGTAAAAGAAATACTTACTGTTTCTTCATGTTCTGAAATAAGTCCACCACTAACACGAAGTCTGTATGTGTAGCTAGTGTGAGGCGTAAGTCCAGTTAAGTGGAATGATGGTATACTAATTTGGTAATTGACTGGCATCAAAACTACTCCAGACAAAACAGTTCCACTTTGGTTTAAGAATTCAGCAGTAACATTTCCTCCGTTTGGATTAGCTGACCCAGTTAAGGTAGCAGAAGTTGTTGTAATATTTGTGGCTGAACCAGAAACATTAAAATCCTCATTTATACTGCCCGAAAGAGTAGTAAATGAAATAGTTCTTACATCTGTATGAGTTCCATCACTAACACGAAGTCTGTATGTATAATTAGTGTGAGGCGTAAGTCCAGTTAAGTGGAATGACTGCACATTAATTTGATAATTAACAGGAATCAAAGACGCTCCTGATAAAACATCACCACTTGGATCTAAATATTCAGCGGTAACGTTTGCTCCGCCTGGATTAACCGATCCAGTCAAAGTAGCTGTTGTAGTAGTAATATTCGTAGCTGAACCAGCAGTGTGAAAATAAATTTGCACATCTGCATCGTCATTTGGATCAAAATCACTATGAATAAAAGATGGTGTAGAAACACCAGAACCAACAATAGCAGTAGCATGAGCGACCCTGCTTGAATTTGCTGATCCTGATTTTGTTGATACGGCTTTTGCCGAAGCAACGTTTGTTCCCATAAGAACAAAACTAAAAACCACCATCAGCGTTATTAAGTTTTTTGTTAAATTTTTCATAAAATTTTTTTTCATATTATTATTAATTTATAATTTTTAATTGTTAATCTTACAATTTTAAACTTTCAAAGTATTTCCTTAAAAGCTTAAAAAAGTAAGTGAAGCCAGATGTGCCAGCTTCACTACTAATAAAATTTATCTGTGCCTTTGTCCTCCTCCAGACATTTTCCCACCAGAGTTTGCGGACATTCTTCCAGAACCTTGACCTTTGCTGTAGCCTTGATTTTTTGCAACCTGAGCCTTAGGTTTCGGTTGAGACTGAAACTGAGGTTTTGGTTTTGGTTTTGGTTTAGGATTATTCGTTGCCCCATAAAATGCTGTAACTTCATTATTAATGGAAAAATTATTGTTATTTCCATTATTATTTCCAGAATGTTGTCCCGAATAATTTTCTGCCCCGTGTCCAACCCAAGCTGAATTGTTCCAATACATTTTTCTGTAATATGGTGGTTGAAAATGATAACAATCATATTTTGGAAGTGGTGTAAAAACTGCGCCTGTTGGAACTGTTACCCTTTTGCCACCTCCAGAACCAGTTTGCTGATTCTTCTGTTTATCTTCTGCCACTTTTTTAGTAGTATCAGATTTTTTAACAGGAACATAAGTATACGCGGGAGTCTGATCAATAATAATTGCCTCTAATGGATTTCCGCAGTCGCATTTGATCGTAGGAATTCCATTGATTAATAAAAAATCAACATCCTTTCCTTCTCCGGTAAAATTGGTGTAAACTACTTTTCCCGAAGAAATTGAATACCAATAATTTTTAACCTTAACGGATACATCAGTTCCCCAATGCATTTTATCCGCTTTCTTGATTGCCTGTATCACATCCTGTGGCGTTTTAGCCGAAGGATCTGAAACCTTAACACATTTTTCAATATAGCTAAGATACAGACTTGGATGAGGAATTTTATAAGTGACTCCGGTTGCCAACTTATAAGTCTTGTCGGCAATAAGTTTTCCAGAATATAATCCTTCTGTAATTTCTGCCTGTTCAGCGGCAGAAACCTGATGACTGGGACTATTTACCCAGTAAATCCATCTTTGATAACTTTCAGCTACCAAAGTCTGCGAACCTAATAAGGTTACAAGCATGAACAACAAAATAATCTTTTTCATATAGTTAGAATTTAAATTTATATATTTAGAGAATTGCTTTATTCTCCAAAACTGAAAAACAAAGCAATCCTCTAAAAACACTTAAATCCTAATCTTTTAAAGAGCTTTTTTCGCCTCCGTATTTCTGAGTAAAGAATAGCATCTTTTAATTGAAATGTCAAGTCTTTTGACTACCTTAAAAAACCTTTATTTTAAAGTCCCAATAGGCTATAATTCAGCTATATGGCAGACTTTGATGAAGAAAAACAAAATAAACAATTAGAGGATATTCATAGGCAAGAAGAAGAACAATTGGTGGCTGTTCTGGCAGAATCAAAATATAAACTTCCCTACATAGATTTATCTCGTCTTGGAGTAGACAATGAAGCCTTACGAGCCATTGATGAACAAGATGCGCGCGAAATGAAAGTCGCTCCTTTTAAACTTTCTGGAAAAAATATTTTTATAGCAGTAAGAGTTCCCACAGAAGAACTTCTTGGAAAATTAAAAGAAATTGTAGAAAGAAAAAGTCTAGTGCCAACTTTTTATATGGCATCACTTGCAAGCTTAACTAAAGTTTGGGACAGATATGGCGAACTTTCTATGGCTGAAGGTTCAAAAGTCGGTGGCGTAGATATTTCTGCAGATATTCTAAGAGAAACAGCAAAAGATATTCAAAAAATGCAAGACATTGAAAAATTAATAACAGAAGCTATCACCGGAAAAGAAACTCACAAAATTTCTCATATGTTGGAAATAATTTTAGCTGGAGCAATTGCAATTAAAGCTTCCGACATACACATTGAAGCGGAACAAGAAAGAAGCAGATTAAGATTACGTCTCGATGGAGTTCTTCAAGATGTGATGTTTTTCAGTCATGATATTTATCATTTATTAAATTCTCGCATCAAACTTTTATCTGGAATGAAATTAACATCAACCGTAGCGCAAGATGGCCGTTTTAATATTGAAGAAGGAGCTGAAGAAATAAGTATTCGTGCTTCTATGATTCCCGGCGCTTACGGAGAATCTATTGTTATGCGTATTCTAGATCCAAAATCTATTCAAGGAAAACTTGAAGATTTCGGTATTGAACAATCTCTTTTTTCAATCATCGAACAAGAAATCGCAAAACCAAATGGTTTAATTCTTGTTACTGGTCCAACTGGTTCTGGAAAAACCACAACCCTATATGCATTTTTAAATAAAATTTATTCTTCCGAAATAAAAATAATAACCATCGAAGATCCTATTGAATATCATTTGCCTGGTATAACTCAAACACAAACAAATGAAGAAAAAGGTTATACATTTTTAGAAGGACTTCGTTCGGCTCTGCGACAAGATCCAGATGTCGTAATGGTTGGAGAAATACGCGATGCGGAAACTGCAAAAATTGCTGTCGAGTCTGCGCTAACAGGTCATATGGTTTTTTCAACTTTACACACTAATAATGCCGCCGGAGTTATTCCCCGCTTAATTGATCTTGAAGTAAATCCAAAAATTATGGTTTCAGCATTGTCTCTTTCAATCGCTCAACGTCTTGTTCGAAGATTATGCTCGGTTTGTAAAAAAGAAAAAACTCCAACTGAAGCAGAATTAAAAACCATGAAATTAGTAATTGATAGTATAAAAGATGAGAAGAAAGATTTAACTAAATATAATATCAATCCTGACGCGCCATTTAAACTTTATGCGCCAGTCGGTTGTGAAAAATGTAATTTAACCGGCTACAAAGGAAGAATAGGAATATTTGAAGCTATCAAAACTGATGAAGCAATTGAAAAAATAATTCCTCAAAATCCAAGTGAGCGTGAAATAAAAAAAATCGCACGAAATCAAGGAATTCTTTCAATGCGACAAGACGGAATGGTAAAAATAATAAATGGAATTACTTCTTTTGAAGAAGTACAAAGCGTAGTTGACCTAAATGAAGAATAAACCCGCACACTTACTTTAAAATCGCACTGCGTGCGTTTCAATTTTATTGAAACAATTTTAAAGTAAGTGTGCGGGTAAAAACTAAAAAACACTAATCTCTAAACAATCCTTTTAAAGCTAAGCCTTAAAAGTAACAAATTTTTGAAGGATAGTTCCAGTGAATTAAAAAATAACCAAAACGTCCTACGCAAACATATATAACCAAGGGCTGATTGCTTAGAGATTAGTGCCTTCTATTTTTAAATGAAAAAAGAACCTGAGTTCCTTATTTCAATTATACTATATTCAATGTGCAGTAAATGCTATAATGTGGATAGCGTGTTGATAAATTACTAAACGAAGTATAGCATCATAATAAAGAAATGTCAAGTGAAAAAAATAAAAAAATAAAGAACGCGCCAGACGAATCTTTCTTAGATCAAGCTCTCCGACCTTCAAATTGGAATGAGTATATCGGCCAAAAACATATAAAAGACAACGTAAAAATACTATTGAAGGCAGCCGAAGAACGCGGACACATTCCAGAACATATTTTATTTTATGGTCCACCAGGTTTGGGAAAAACGACTTTGGCTCACCTAATTGCCAAAGAAACTGGCAAGCAAATGAAGATAACTTCTGGTCCAGCTATAGAAAAAGTCGGTGACTTGGCTTCTATCCTAACTAACCTATCTCCCGGAGACATAATTTTTATAGACGAAATTCATAGACTTAATAAAATGGTGGAAGAAATTCTCTATCCAGCCATGGAATCTGGAGTTTTAGATATCATTATTGGAAAAGGTCCATCAGCAAGAACCATTCAACTTGATTTGCCTCCTTTTACTTTAATTGCCGCCACAACCCGAGTCGCAATGGTATCATCTCCCCTACGTTCCCGTTTTTCCGGTGGAGTTTTTAGATTAGAATTTTATTCAAATGAAGAAATTGCCGAAATTGTAAAAAGATCCAGTAAACTTCTTGATACAGAATTAGAAAAAGAAGCTTTGTGTGAAATAGCGCAAAGAAGTCGCTTTACTCCGCGTACGGCAAATTATTTTTTGAAAAGATGTCGTGATTATGCTCAAGTTCACAAGAAAAAATTAGATAAAGAAACAGTGAAAGGCGCGCTTAATATGCTTTCAATTGACGAAATTGGTTTAAATTCTTCTGATAGAAAATTTTTAGAAGTATTAATTGGAAAATTCAAGGGTGGACCCGTCGGCTTGAAAACAATGGCAGCCGCGCTTTCCGAAGAAGAAGCAACTATTGAAGAAGTAATCGAGCCATACTTAATTCAACTGGGACTTTTAGAACGCACAACTCGTGGTAGAGTCGCTACAGAAAAAGCATACAAACATCTTGGTTTTGATGTGCCAAAAAATTTACAAAGTAAACTACTTTAAAATATTCTGGCTATCTTTAAATTATTTTCCAAGTTCTGTCGATTCTTCTTGCTTATTTTTAATTTTAGTCAAAGTGTTATCAGTTAGGATAGCACCTCCATCAATAATTTTATTTTTAAGACCATCTCCAATATAAATCCTTTTCTCTTCGTTTTGACTTGCAAACATGATTACAAGACCAATTTGCTCAGGTAATTCCATAGATGTTTTATTTGTATAGTATTCAGGTATTATCTTTACTTTTACAGATTCATCGCCATTTCCAAAATCAAAAGAAAATGAAAATTCATTTGATAAATTTCCAGATAATCTTTCTTTTATTGACTTTTCTATTCTTGTAAATAATTTTTTTCTGACCTCTGGATTTTGGAAAATTGGATCAAACATAACAATATTTCTAGACCCGATAGTAAGAGGATATTCAATATCCGTTCCTGAACCTAAATAAACTGTTGGTAATGTTTTAAGGATTTCTTCTGAAATCATTTTATTCATCAATATTTCTCTAACATTGCCTTTTTTTGTTTCAATTTTTCCTTGCTGGTATTTACCGCCTCCCATTTCAGTTTCTCCTGTAGTTGTATATAAATTTTCATATGAATTCATTAAATCACTGGTTCTAAAAAGCTCATGCAATTTTTCATTAGAAACTGACTCAAAATTCCTTATACCTAGAAGTTCTCTTATCCTCTCAGGATTGGGATTACGATAGTCAAAATTTCCTTCTTCTTTGGGTTTTTTAGTAAAAATATTTTTAAAAAAGTTTTCCATGTTATTATAGTATCAAACCCTTAATTAAAATCCTAATTACCTATATTAATTTTTCTAAATCTGTTATACTTAGTTTGTGCCTAAAATAATACAAATTTCAAAGAAAACATTAGAAAATTTATACCTCAAGCAAAAATTGAGCTCTTATCAAATTGCAAAAAAGCTAAATTGTAGCCAAGCTTTAATAATGAAGAAACTAAACTTTCTTAATATTCACACAAGAACAATTCAGGAAGGAAAAGCTTTAACTCCCCCAAAATATGAGCGACACAATTTTTCAGGGACACTTGAAGAAAAAGCCTACTTAATAGGTTTTAGGTTAGGAGATCTCCATATAAGTAAAACCCACCCAAACAGTCCAACAATTAGGGTTAGTTGCAATAGTACAAAAAATGAACAACTTATTTTAATTCACGAACTTTTTGGTTCTTACGGTCATGTTAATGAAGTAGGCCCAGATAAAAAAGGAGCTACACACATAAGATGTTTTTTAAATACTACTTTTAAATTTTTATTTCCCAAATATCCCAATATTCTTATTTGGATTTTAAAGTCCAAAAAATATTCTACAGCATTTTTTGCAGGATATGTTGATGCAGAAGGAACCTTTGCTATAAGCAACAAAAATCAACCTTTATTTTCAATAAAAAGCCAAGATAAAGGCATCATGTCAGATATTCATAAATATATTCTGCCTAGAATTGGCGTTAAAACTCGTTTGCAATTTGTTCGAGCCGAAGGTTCAATTATGCTAGGTATCAGATCAAATAAAGACGTGTTTGGAATATTTGTGTATAATAGAAAAGATCTTCTTCGCATATTAAATGCTTTGCTTCCCTATCTTAAACATATAAAACGAAAAGGAGATGCGTTAAAAGTAATAAAACGAATAAACAATGTCGGGGCATAATCGTTGGTCTCAAATAAAACACAAGAAAGATATTACCGATGCTAAAAAAAGTAAAATCTTTTCTAAACTTGTGCGTTTTATTTCTGTTGAAGCAAAATTAGCCAAAGGAGATTTAAATGCTCCTGGACTTCGCTCTGCAATTGAAAAAGCAAAAAAAGTAAATATGCCAGCAGAAAATATTGAACGCGCAATAAAAAAAGCAGCTGAGCCTTCAGCACAAATGGACGCAATTACTTATGAAGCTTACGGTCCAGGTGGAGCTGGAATAATTATAGAAACTTTGACTGACAGTAAAAACCGAACAGCTCAAGAAATAAAACATATTCTTTCCAAAAACGGTTTTGCTTTGGGAGGAATTGGTTCTGTTGTTTGGTCTTTTGTAAAAGAAAAAACGCTAGAAGGAATTATTTGGAAACCAAATACAACAATTTCTCTTTCAGATTCTGATTTAGAACTTTTAGATAAATTGGTTGAAGAATTAGAAGAGAATGATGACATTCAAGATGTCTACATTAATGCAGAATAAAAAATTATGAAAATTTTAGGAATTGATCCAGGTTATGAAAGATTGGGAATTGCAATCTTAGAAAAACCTGCCCGCAGTGCTTTCAGCACAACTGATGCAGGCGGGGATAAAAAAAGCAAAAAAGAAGAATTGCTTTTTTCTGAGTGTTTTAAAACTTCTGTCAAATTAGAATTTCCAGAAAGATTGCTTCTGCTTGGAAAAAAAATTGAAGAAATAATAAAAAAACACAAACCAGATGTTTTATCTATCGAAACTTTATTTTTCACTACAAATCAAAAAACAGCAATGCATGTGGCAGAAACTCGCGGAGTAATTATTTATGAAGCAAAAAAATCCAATCTACAAATTTTTGAAATAAGCCCATTGCAAGTAAAAATCGCGACTACCGGCTACGGAAAAGCTTCAAAAGACCAAGTAATGAAAATGGTAAAAACTTTAATTCAAATGGATAAAACAAAAAAATCAGACGATGAACTAGACGCTATCGCTATAGCTCTAACGGCTTCTGCTCACCTTAAATTTTAGTTATCCACAACTTCAATATTTTCATATTGCTAAAAATTTTTGTTTTTGATAAAAATAAATAATAAATTAAAAATTATTTTTATTAGCTGGTCGTTTTTAGAAAACTTTTTTAAAAATATGGACGAAGATAAATTAATAAGCGAAGAAACAGGATTTGAAGATACAGAAAAAGATTTAGATTTAGATATGATAGACACTCCTTTAGATCCAATAGAAGACGACGATTCTCTTATAGATGATATGAGTCTCTAAAATAAAACACCACCCTCGGGCGGTTTTTATTTTATTTTTATTTTAAGAAATTTTTTCTTTCCAATTTTAAGCGTTAAATCTTTTTCTATTTTTAAACCTAAGTCCTCTATGGTTTTTTTGTTTTCTAAATCATGAACTCCTTTTCCTTCCACTAATCTTCGCCATTCTCCTTTAGAGGATAAAATTTCATTTTTTAATAAAACATCTACCAAAGTTTCTCCATTCTCAGCAAAAATTTCTTGTATTTCATCTGGAATTTCTTTTTTAGAAAAAACATTCTCCCAATTTTTCTGTGCCTCTTTTGCTTTTTTCTCGCCATGATAAATTCTTACCACATTAATAGCTAGCTCAATTTTAGCGTCTTTTGGATTTAAGTTTTCTTTTTTCATAGAATTTTCTATTTGTTCTATTTCTGAAATTGACATATCTGTCGCAAGTTTCATAAATTTAGTAATCAAATTATCTGGTATCGACATAAGTTTTCCAAACATTTCATTGGGTTTTTCATCTAATGAAATATAATTGCTAAAACTTTTACTCATTTTTTTTATTCCATCAGTACCTTCAAGAATTGGAAGGGTTAAAATATCCTGTTCTTTCATTTGATAAAAACGTTGAACGCGACGTCCCATCAATAAATTAAACTTTTGATCGGTGCCCCCAAGCTCAAGATCTGCTTTTGTGGCAACCGAATCATATCCTTGAAGCAATGGATAAAGAACTTCTAAAAGAGTAATGTCTTGATCATTTTCAATTCTTTTTTTAAAATCTGAGCGATGTAATACTTGTTGAATTGTTCCCGCTTTGGAAAGTTCTAAAATTGTCAACATATTTTTATTTAACCATTTGCTGTTATAACGAATCTCGGTTTTTTTAATATCCAAAATTTTCCCCGCATGTTTTAAATAATTTTTCATATTCTGTTTTATTTCTGATCTACTAATCATTTTTCTAGTTTCAGATCTGCCAGACGGATCTCCAATCATCGCAGTTGCATCACCAATAATTAAAACTGCTTTATGCCCCAAATCTTGAAACTGACGTAATTTTCTAAGGGGAACACTGTGTCCCAAATGTAAGTCTGGCGCCGTTGGATCAATTCCAAATTTTACCCGAATCTGTTTCCCAGATTTAAGCACTTCAAAAAGATGTTCCTTTTCTATAATTTCCTCAACTCCACGATCTAAAATTTCGTCTATTTTTTTTTCGTCTGTTATTATCTTCATTTTTTGAATTATAACATATTTTCTGCTATCATTAAATAATGCTTAAAAAAATCAAAAAACTCTCAAAAAATCGCAATTTTCTTAAAAACTTCATTTTCTTTTTAATTGGAATTTTTATCCTAATCACTGCTTTTGTCATAATATACCTTTCTTCTATTAAAATCCCAGACTTCCACTCTTTTGAAGATAGAATCGTTGCCAGTTCTACAAAAATATACGACCGCACGGGACAAATTCTTTTATATGATTTAAACCAAGATGTAAAAAGGACAAATATTCCTATCACCGAAATGGGAAATAATATAAAAAACGCAACCATTTCAATAGAAGATTCTGATTTTTACAATCACGGCGGAATAAAAATAACTTCTATCATCAGAGCAACTCTTGCAAATATTTTTCATGTTGGAAAAACACAAGGTGGTTCAACCATTACTCAGCAGTTGGTAAAAAATACTTTACTAACACCCAAAAAAACAATAAGCAGAAAAATAAAAGAATGGGTATTGGCTATTAAGATAGAAAAGGAGCTTTCAAAAGATCAAATCTTAGAAGCTTATTTAAATGAGTCTCCTTATGGTGGAAATATTTATGGAATAGAAGAAGCTTCAAAAACTTATTTTGGAAAAAAACCACAAGATTTAAGTTTGGCGGAGGCCGCTTATTTAGCATCAATTCCTCAATCTCCCACAGTTCTGTCGCCATATGGAAAAAATAAAGAAAGATTAAATGAAAGAAAAAATTTAGTTCTTTCTAGAATGAAGGAATTAAGTTATATAACAGAAGAAGAATATGATAAAGCAAAAAACGAAACAGTGACTTTTTTACCCCAAATAACCAGTGGAATAAAAGCTCCTCATTTTGTTTTTTTTATTAAAGATTATTTAGAACAACAATACGGATCTGACATTATTCAAAATGGTGGATTAAAAATAACAACAACACTAGATTATAGTCTGCAACAAAAAGGCGAACAAATTGTAAAAGAAGGCGCGCTACAAAATGAAAAAGATTGGAACGGAAGCAATGCTGGTTTGGTGGCAATAGATCCTAAGACGGGGCAAATCTTAACAATGGTTGGGTCTAGAGATTATTTCGATAAAAACATTGATGGAAATTACAATATAGCAACTGCGCACAGACAGCCAGGTTCTTCTTTTAAACCATTCATCTATGCCATGGCATTTAATAAAGGATTCACTCCCAGCACTGTTTTGTTTGACTTGCCAACAGAATTTCAATCAACTTGTAATGCTTATGGAAAAGCTCTCCCTGGACATAGCCAATCAGATTGTTATATGCCAGAAAATTATGATGGAAAATTTCGCGGACCAATGACTTTAAAAAACGGACTAGCTCAGTCAATAAACATTATAGCTGTAAAATTATTTTATTTGGCTGGATTGCAAGATTCCTTAAACCTCGCTGAAGAATTGGGAATCAGTACACTCACGGATATAAACCAATATGGACTTACTTTGGTTATTGGAGGTGGTGAAGTTTCTCTTTTAGATATAACTTCTGCATACGGTGTTTTTGCCAACAATGGAACAAGAAATCCATATACTGGAATTTTAAAAATAGAAAAAAATGATGGAGAAGTTTTAGAAGAGTTTTCTCCAAAACCAAGAGAGGTTTTGCCTAAAAACACAGCATTAATGCTTTCAGATATTCTATCTGACAACACAGCTAGAACCCCAACTTTTGGAGCAAATTCCCCATTAAAAATACCAAATCAACAAGTTGCTGTAAAAACAGGAACTACAAATAATAATAAGGACGCTTGGACGATAGGATATACTCCAACAATAGCAGTAGGAGTTTGGGCTGGAAATAACGACAATAAACCAATGAAAAAAGGAGGTTCGGCAGTAGCTGGACCAATTTGGAATAAATTTATAACCGAAGCATTGAATATTTTACCAAATGAACAATTTGAAAAACCAAACCTGGAAACTGATCCTGAAAAAGTAAAACCGGCGTTAAGAGGTTTTTGGCAAGGAAACGAACATTTTTTTATAGATAAAATTTCTGGAAAACTAGCAACAGAAAATACTCCAAAAGAAACAAAAGAAGAAAAAGTAATTACTAATGTTCATTCAATTTTATATTGGGTAGACAGAAACAATATATTAGGGGACAGCCCAAAAGATCCAATGAAAGATTCTCAATTTAGTCATTGGGAAATTCCAATACAAAATTGGTGGGCACAAAATAAAAACAAATATCCAACTATAACCTGGGCAAACGTGCCTAGTTTAACTGACGACATCCACACAATAACAAATCCATTGTCGGTCTTAATATTGGAACCAAATACCGTCAAAACATATTCGTCTAACGAAAAAATTCAATTAAAAATTCAAGATACTGGACCCTATTTACTTAAAAAAATAGATATTTTTATAAATAATAATTATTTAGGAACTTCTAACCCTCCTTTTAATTTTTCGTTTGTTCCATCAGAATTAGATAATTTAAGAAATGAAAATGAAATTAAAATTATTGCATATGATATTGTTTACAACCAAACGGAAACAACTTCTACTTTTAAGGTGCAATAAAATTATCTAAAATCTTCAATCATTTTATTCTCACCTAGTTTTTCTTTTAGTAATTCAAATATTTTTTCTTTCTTTAAAAAGATCTCGTTTTTATAAATTGGTTTTATGTCTAAATAAACTATATTGTTTTTAATTTTCATTTTTTTAGAATCAATTTCTAATCCAACAACTTCTAATAAAACCTCTTTAATTATCTGTTTTTTAATTTCAGACGATGAAAGTAATTTATTAAATTTAAAAAGTAAATCTTTTATTTCTATCATTTTATTTATTCATCGGCATTATAAGATAAATAAATGAATTGTCAGAAACACCAGAAACAACTATTGGTTTTGAAGATTGATTAAATTTTATAGATAAACTGTCTGAATTTATTGACTGAAAACAATCTAAAAAATATTTATAATTAAAAGCCAGCTCAATATTTTCTCCTGTGAGCGCAGAATCTAAATATGTTTTATTTTCTCCAACATCATTATTTTGCGAAGATAGTTCAAAAACTTTTTCTTTTGGTTTAATTAAAAGATTTAATTGATTAAATTTGTCTGAAAAAATATTCGAAATTTTTAAAGCATTTAACAAGTCCTGTTTTAGGACTACTGCCTCTGTTTTGTTTTCTTTTGGAATTATTTGACGATAATCTGGGAAAACACCATCAATAATGCGTGATGTTAAATATATATTTTCTGAGGATAAAGAAATTTGATTTTTATTAAAACAAACATTTATTTCTTCAGAGACATCACTAAAAACCCTTAAAATTTCGGGTATATTTTTAAAAGGAATAAGAATACCAGCAATTTCTTCTATATTCTTTGTTTTTATTTTTTTCTCAGCCAGCCTAAAAGAATCTGTAGAAACAAAAACCAAATTATCGTTGTTTGAATATATATAAACACTGGAAATTTCTGGTTTTATATCAGAAACTGAAGAACTATAATAAACTGACTTAATTCCTTCAATTATTTTTTTTGATTCTATTTTAAAAGATTGACCTTCAACCATAGGAATTGTTGGAAAATCTTCAAAGGGCTGTCCTTTTATTTTAATTTTATTCTTTTTTGTTTGAATTAATAAATTTCCATTCTCCTCTTCTAAAAGAATTTTTTCATTTTGAAAAATATTAGAAAAAATTCCAGATAAAACGGTTCCAGAAATAGCCATAGTTCCCTCTTTTTCAATTTTGGCTGGAATTTCAATTTCTATTCCAAGACTTAAGTTTGTTGCTCTTAATTTTAATGATTTTTTTGAAGCAATAAAAAGAATCGATCCTAAAACAGGAAGTGTTAAATTCTTTCCTGTAATTTTTTCTGCTTGGTTAATTGCATTTTTTATTTTTTCTAATTCGCATTCTAGTTTCATATGTTTATAAGTTATATATTTAATTTATTAATATTATTAGGGCTGTTAATAAGTGTATAAGTTTTTTTGTTTATATAAGACAATGTTTTTTTTATTTTTTATTTTTAAAATTTAGGTTAATAACTTTTTAATTTCTTTTGTAACTTTTTGATTTTTATCTTTAATTTTAATTTTCATTTTTTTATTAACATTTTTTCTTGTTTTATACACACTATTTAAACAGGATTCTTATTTGTTCTATTTCTTGTAAAAGTTGGGGTTCGTTTTTTAAATCACCTTTTATTTTTAAATAAGAATGAATTACAGTTGTGTGGTCTTTTCCACCAAGTTTTTGTCCAATTAAGGGATATGAAACATTAAAATCTTCTCTAAGTAAAAACATTACAACCTGGCGCGCTTTTACTATTTCTTTTCTTCGTGTTTTTTCATAAATAGATGATTCTTCAAGGTTATAATAATCACTGACAATTTTTACAACATCTTTTATGGCTACGTTTTTCTTTGGTTTAATGCTGTTTTTTAATAGATTTTTTACTTCATTTATTGATAATGGTTTGTTTTTTAGTTGATAATGACAAATTATAGTATTTAAACTACCCTCCAATTCTCTTATATTTCCTTGTATGACCAAAGCTACATAATCTATTATTTCATCACTTAAATCTATTTGTAAATCTTTTATTTTTACTTTTAAAATAGCTAAACGAGATTCATAATCTGGTTCGGAGATATCCACAATCATTCCAGCAGCGAAACGTGATTTTAAACGATCGGCTAATTCTGGCATATGGTTTGGGTGTTTGTCTGAAGAAAAAATAATTTGTTTATTGTTTTCGTAAAAAGTATTAAATGTATGGAAGAGTTCTTCTTGAATTTTTTCCATTTTTCCAATAAATTGTATATCGTCTATGATCAAAAGATCATATTTGCGGTATTTTTCTTTAAAAGAATTTGCTTTGTTGCCTTGTAGAGAATTTACAAAATCTGTAGCAAATTTTTCTAAAGTTATATAATGAACTTTTTTATTTGGATATTTTTCTTTAATTGAATTTCCAACAGCCTGTAATAAGTGTGTTTTTCCAAGACCAGTTCCACCATAAACAAAGAATGGATTATATTTTGTCCCTGGTTTTTCAATAATAGCTTGGCCCGCGGCATAGGCTAGTTCATTAAAAGTTCCAACAATAAAAGAATTAAATTGATAGCGGGAGTTTAAATTATCTTCTGGGTTAATATATAAATCTTTTAATGGCAGTTCTTTGTTTGTTTGTTTTATGTTTACACTTAGAACTTCTTGTTTTTCAGAGTCTAATTTAGTTATAGTATATTCAATTGCCCTCATATTTTCATACGAATCAGCGATAGTTTTTGTAATTAATTTATGATATTTGTTTTTTATCCAATCACGCACAAATTCATTTGGTACACCAATATAAACAATACCACCTTCTTCTTTCAGAATATGGGTATTTTTGAACCAAGTACTGAAGTTTGCTTTTGACACACTCCCCTCAATTTCCACTAAACAATTTTTCCAAAGATTTTTTATATCCATCGAAACACATTATACTATTCTCTTTAATAAATAAAAAAGTTGAATAGTTATTAAAACTGTTTATAAACTGTTGATAATTATTTTGGCTCAATTCAAGTGCGTTATTTTATTTAATTGCTTTATTTCAAAATTTGTTTTAATATGTAAACATGTCACAAACATACCAACCAAACAAAAGAAAAAGAGCTAAAACTCATGGATTTTTAGTTAGATCTAAAACAAAAACAGGTAGTAAGGTTCTTGTTCGAAGACGAAGAAAAGGAAGAGCAAAACTTTGTGTTTAATTTTAATAAACTATTTTTAAATGCTTTCCAAAAGAAACAGAGTTAACAAAAAAGAAGTTGATGAGATCTTTAAGAGTGGTTCTTTTATTAATTCTCCAAATTTAACCTTTAAATATCTATTTAAAAAAGGAATTTTGGAATCTAAAATTTCTTTTATTTCTCCAAAATCAATAAGCAAAAAAGCAGTGATTCGTAATAAGTTAAGAAGAATTGGCTATAATATCCTTAAAAAACACATAAAACACCTCCCTTCTGGACTGATAGGCGTTTTTGTTTTTAAAAAATATCAAGACGATGTTTTTATAATTGAAAATGAGATTAAAACAATATTTAGTAAAATTAATTAGTTTTTATCAAAAAACACCAACAAAGATACACTATTCTTGTGTTTTTATACCAACCTGCTCTGAATATACAAAACAAGCAATAGAAAAATATGGCGCGCTAAAGGGCATAAAACTTTCTTTCAAAAGAATTCTGCGTTGTCATCCTTGGCAAAAAAATCATATAGATATTCTTAAATAATTTGGATTTTTTCTCTTTTTAATATAAGATAGAGGGATGATTAGTCATATTTGGAATTTAGTTTTATATAAACCCTTATTAAATATTTTAGCTATGTTGGTGTCGGTCGTTCCAGGTGGAGATCTTGGTGTTGCTGTTATTATTTTAACTATTTTGGTAAAGTTGGCACTTCTGCCCCTTTCTCAACGCTCTATTAAAAATCAGGCGAAAATGAAGCTTTTGGAGCCCGAAATGAACAAGATCAAAGCTAGCGGTGCGACAAAAGAAGAACAAGCCAAACAAACAATGGAGTTGTATAAAAAATATAAGACCAATCCATTTTCTGGTTGTCTTTTAATTTTGATTCAACTTCCAATAATTTTTGCCCTTTATTATGTCTTTCTTAAAGGAATAAAATTTGACGCTAGTTCCCTTTACTCGTTTGTTTCTGTCCCACAAAATGTAAGTATGAACTTTTTAGGTTTTTGGGATATAAGCGGAAAAAGTTTAATTTTAGCAATATTAGCTGGGATTTCACAATTTTTTCAAGCATATTTTATGCCGAAGAGTCCTGTTAAAGATCCAAATTCTAAAAAAGATAATTCAATGCAAGCAAGTTTTGCAAAAAGTATGAATATGCAAATGAAATATGTTTTTCCTTTCATAGTAGCGTTTATTGCTTATAATGTTTCAGGCGCTATTGCTTTGTATTGGGTTACAAATAATATATTTACAATAGGCCAGCAAATTTATGTAAATAAAAAAAATAAAACAACAGCTTCGCCCGTAGGGCTACAGCCGAGGGAAATAATAAAACAATAAGATAAATAGAAATTATGAAAAAAACAGAAATACAAAATTTAATAAAAGAAATTATAGAAAAAACAAATGTTGCTGTTAGAGAGGTTGGCATTGAAGAAAAAAACCCAAAGTCAGTTTGGTTTTCTGTGGAAGTAGATAATCCATATTTTTTTACTAGTCGTGGAGGAGAAGCTCTTTCGGCATTGAATCATTTAGTAAAAAGAATTGTTGAAACAAAATTACCACCAGAAAATTCAGACAGCTTTGAATTTTTGATTGACATAAATGGTTTTCAAAAAAAGAGAATAGAAAATATTCATGCCGTAGCCCACATGATGGCTGAGCGCGCTAGATATTTTAAATCAAGCATAGAAGTTGAACCAATGTCTGCTTTTGATCGCAGAGTGGTGCATGAATTTTTATCTGAAGCCACAGACTTGAGAACAGAATCAACAGGAGAAGGTATTTCTCGTCGAGTAGTTATTAAATATACTGGAGAATTATAAACTAAATTCCCACAAATAAGAATCTTTTTTATTTATGAAAAATAAGTAATTTTGATTTTCATCTAATGCCAATTTTATTGCGTCTATCTCCTCCCCACCTTCGGCTTCTGTAGGGCTTAAGACAAGAATTGTATTGCCATTTGCTATATCTATATACCAGATGTCATCTGAAAAAGAAACTTCTCCCATATACCAAGAATCTGGATATTGCCCCATTGGAGTATTTTTAGGCACAGCGCAATATATTATAGTGCTTGTCTTATTCCAGACGCATTTTTCTGGCAAAGTATTTAATCCAATAAATTTTGAATTTTTGCTTCCAGCATCATATAAATAAAGAGAAAGATTACTGCCGCTATATAAAACCATTTTTCCACTTGGGCTAGTTAAACTTGTTAAGCCATTTATTCCTCCTAAAATTTTATTAAAATCTTTTTTAATTGGATCAACTGCATATAAATATCCCGGGACATTATAAGATGGTTTAGTTGTTAGTGTTATCATTCTGTCATTAGGCCATTGGGACAACCATTCAGTAAAAGGAGAAACAAAAACCTGGGTTTTCTTTTCGCCATTTGAATTTGCCGTTATTCCCACAGAATTATTTTGAGTATTAAATAAAAAGAAAATTTGCGAAGCATCAGGCGAGACACTTAGGTCAGTAATATTTTCTGGTAAGAACGATCCTGGGGTTGAATTATCTTCCACAATATCTCCACCCAAAATTTGTTTTGGTAGTGTTCGAATAAAAGTTTCGATGGTATTATTTCCTTGCAAATATCGCATTATGACTGATTCATTATTTTTACCAAATCCAAAAAATGATTCATATACGGTTGGTATTATGTTAGACGATAATTTACGTTCGTCTATTTTATCAGCGTAGGTTTGATAAATATTTCCAGTTGCTTTTTCAACATATTTTATAGCTGGAATAAATTCTGTCGGTGGTGGGGTTGGTTTTAATTCTGGAATTACGTTTGCATTAATTATAGTATCAGCTGTTGGTATTATTACTGCTGGACTTACTTCTGGAACTTCTACAAAACGTTCTTTATTAAATACTCCAAAACCAGCAACTGGAAAACTAGAAATTTTTTTTAATGAAGTTTCTTGTGGCATAGTGTTTTCTTCTGTTGGTTTTAAGAGATCAAGTATTGAATTAGTTATATTACTACCAGTATTTTTTAAAAAAGGAAAAATATTTGAAAAGAAATTTGTTCCGGTTGTTTGTTCTGTTGTAGTTTGAGTAGTTGGTTTAGACAAAAAAGCATATCCTAAAAAAAATAGAAAAATTATTATTATCGCTCCTATTATAATTGTTATTTTTTTTGACATGATTTTATTTATCGGTAATTATTAATTTTACACCTGCTTTCATATATGGTGCTAATAATAATAAGTCGTCGTTTTTTAACTTTACACAACCAGCTGATGAGCCGGGTCTATTATCAGATTGACCATGGATACCATAAATACCTAAAGTTGCCCCAGTAATATTTATTGGGAAATAAGCTGAACCCATGTTTATCCCTTGTGTGTTTTTTATTGCTGCTTTTTGGCTCGTTGATATTGAATTATTTCCAGTCATTGTCCAATTTCCTATAGGTGTTTTATTTTCTTCAATCGTTTTTGAATAGCCCTTCCACCCAATACCAGCATAATCAAAACAAGGTTTATTATCAAAATCAAACCTAGTAGAAACGGTATCACCATTTTGTTTCCATTGTCCCGCGTGCACAGTTATTGATTTTAGATTTCCCGTAGCGCCCTTAATGCAATCACTTAAATTTCCAGCTGGCTTATTGTATGTTCCACTTAAATCATAATCATCTCTGTATAAAAGAGCATTTGTTTTTCCAGGAATTTTTGATTCATCCCCAACTGTTTTTACTGTTAGCGTCGCTGTTGGTAAATTTTGCAAACCAACACTCACTAGATCTGGATTTATTGTATTTAGAATTGCGAAGGCGCCTAGTGCTAACAAGAGTCCAAAAATTGCATTCATTATGGTTTCCTTTGCTGCTTGTTTATTTGAAACAAGTCCGCTAGTCATATATTGAATTCCTCCCATAACAATCATTATCATTGCCAAAATTGCGCAAATGCCAATAAAGATTTTTATCATTATATTTAAATAACCGGCAAAACCCAAAGAAGGAGTACAGACTTCTTTTCCATCTACTGTTGTGCAATTTGGTGCTATTTTTACACAAGTAGTTTTACAATTTCCTTCAGCATCACAAGAAGGAGCGCAAGTTTCTCCTAACCCCGGCAATGTTGCCAAAGGATAATAATTTTCTTTAGTTTTTGCTTCTTCTGATGTAGTAGAGGTAAAAGTTGTAAACGCTGTTACAGAAATAGTTCCAGCAACAGAAGAACAATTTTTATATTCTGGATGTGATGTGGTATAACACCCTATTCCATAAGCCCCATTTTTTAAAGCGGTAAAAGAAACATTACAAGATCCATTTGTGTCAGTTGTACAGGTTGTTTTGTCTAAAGAACCATTGTCGTTTGAAAGAGAAAAATTTATTTTAACTTCGGATTTTTTAGGTGATGTTGTTACTGTTATTGTTGAGGATTCATTTATACCTAGATTTAGTTTTGTGGCATTAACGATAAGAGAAGAAAGAGCGGTGGGTATAACATAAAGTTCTTGTACGGTTTTCCAGGGTAATGGATCTTTTGCGATTACATCACTTGTTTTTGCGTTATTTTTTTCAATTAATACACACTTTGAATAATTAATATTTTTTAAATTATTTAAAAAATCTTCTGAAATTTTTGCAGTGAGCGCATCATTACATAATTTTTCGTTTGTATAGCCACTAGGAGAAACAAAAGCGTTGGCATTAGTAAAAAGAGGATTGTTTGCAAAATACCATCCACCTATGGCACTGACATTAATTGGTAAAAACAAACTAAATAAAAATAGCGTTAAAAGAGAAAAACTGATTATTTTTTTTGTCCCGTTAGAAGTTATTTTATTTTGGTTTTGATTTTTTATCATTTTATTTTACTTATTAGAAGAAACTTCTAACGGGATGAATTTTAAAAGTTGACATTGATTTCTTTACTTGCATTTAAAAACATTTTTTTAATATTTTCTACTGATATTTTTATTTTTGAAGATCCACCACTTGATTCCGGTTTTATGTTTAATTCGTTTTTTATTTCGGGTGTGGATATTGGAGAATTTCCAAGCGTCCAAGTTAAATTTAAATCTGAAGAACTTAAATTCTTTGGAGAAATAAAATAAGGTTCAAATACAATAGTTTCTCCATTTGAGTCCATTCTGAAATTATCTTCTAACGCACTTTCCCATTGAGTTCCAAGATTTGGGTCTTTTTTATAAAAAACTATTTTTGGATTTCCATTAGCTATATTTACTTTTCCGGAACCCAAAGAGCTTCCTAAGAGATTTGATGCACTTACTTCTATTGTATTATTTTTATCTAAATAACTTTTTTTAAATACATAAAAATTTTTTCCATAGCCCGATGAATCCATTTTTCCATCTCCATCTACTTTCCAGTTATATGTAGCGCCACTACTCTTATTTGAATTCAACAAAGCCACAGCTTTTACTGTTCCTTCTGATGAAAGCAATGCTTTTCCTTTATAAAAAGGTGGCACATAGGAATCATAAGTTTCCCACAATAGGTCGATGCCTATCGGATTAACAACAACCTGCTTGTTTATAGAAGAACCATCGGTGTTGTCGATTTTTACATCTATTGACGTTTGAGAACCACTTTCACCAGTTTTAAAAGAAAAGTTTTTTTGTCCAACACCTTGGACAACTGTTTGGCCATTTAAAGTCCAAGAGATAAAGGATTTATTTAGATCGGTCATATATGAAGAAATAGAAGCGTAAACTGTTTCATTGGCGCCAGGTTCTTTGGGATTTAAATTTAAAGAAATATCATTGCTTTTTATTTGAGCTTTAACTGAGAATGCAAAAAAAACACAAATTAAAGCTAAAAATAAAATTAAATTTTTCTTTATCATACTCATAAATTATATCACGTTTTTTTAGCTGTCTCTATTCCCTCTTCTAGTTCCATTTTTTCTTTTTTGATTGCAAGTATTTGAGACGGATCGGAAGTGATTATCTGATCTTCCGTATATGAAGAAATAATTTTGATGGCAACATGCTTCATTCCTGCAAAGAAGATTCCTTCTCCAACTCCAGACTCAAGCAATAGATATTTTTCCTCATCTGTTAAGTTAAATGTTTTCTGGAGGACATCAATAGTGCTTGGTGATTGTTTTAAAAGAAGTTGAATGGAAGAGTTTGTTACAATTGGAACTCCATATGGAGATTTCATAAAGTCTGCTGCATCTTGAGTAATAGTTGCTAATCCTAAATAATATTTTCTGCCTCTTTTTGCAATTGAATAAAGGAAAGATGCTGTGTCTTCTGTTTTCATCATCCACCAAGCTTCATCAACTACAAGTAAACGTTTTTTAAGATTTTTTCGTACAGCATTCCAAATATAATGAGTGACAATATACATTGCGATTGGTTTTAATTCATCTTCCATATCACGAACAGAAAAGACAACAAATTTTTTATTGATATCAACATTTGATGGTCTATTTAAAAATGTTGCCCAACTGCCTCGAGTGTATTTAATCAATCTTTGAACGACAGAGTCGCTTCCTTCCATTCCAGAAAGAACCATTTCAAAATCCGAAAGAAGCGGCGGTTCTATATTTGAAAAATCGGAATCAGGAGTAATATCTTTTATGGCATAAGTTTCTGAAATTGCGCGGTCAACCATAGAATCTTCTTCTGGAGACAACCCACCAAGCATTAAGCGGAAAAGTCCAACAAGATTTATTATATTTGATCTCAAAACATCAGCGGCAGTTTCGTCTTCTCTTGGAATTGGCAAATCAAAAGGATTGATGTGGTGATCAGAAGAAAGAGAAATATTAAAATATCTTCCTCCAACCGCTTCGGCCAAATATTCATATTCCCTTTCTGGGTCAATTACTATTACATCAATATCAAACATCAGAGATCTTAAAATTTCTAGTTTTGTGGCATAAGATTTTCCTGAACCAGATTTTGCGAAAGTTACAGAGTTGTAGTTTTCCAAAGAAAATCTATCAAAAATAACTAGACTTGAATTATGTCTGTTTACGCCATAGAGAATTCCTTTATCAGAAGTTAAGTCAAAAGAAACGAATGGAAAAATACTGGAAAGTGGCTCTGAGTTTAATTTTTGATGAATGCCAAGCAAATCTGTTCCGGTTGGAATAACGCTTTTAAATCCATCTTCCTGTTGGAAAAGCGCTGGTTTTATATAGATTAATTTTGACTCAAGCATTGATTTTATTTCATTTTCAACCTTGAAAAGTTCCAAATCATTGTCTGCATAAACTGTAATATAAATTCCAACGTCGAACATTTTTTCCTGAGCTTGAATTAAATTATCTCGAAGTGATTCCAAGTCTTGATAGGCAGTATCAAGCATTGGATCGCGAACCATTCCTTTTGCCTCTCGAACTCCTATTTGACTTTGCACTTCGGCAACTTTTTTCTGAAATTGTCTTAGGGCGAGCGAAGTGTCTACTGGATGAATAAAAATTGAGACATCGAAAACTTTATCTAAATTTATTATTGGTGAAAACCAATTGTCTGTTAAATATCTTGGATAAGAAATTATAAAAAAAGTGCGGGCTATTTTATCTCCCAAATTTAAAGATTTTGGCTCTATTTTTAGGGCTGACGGAGCAATGACATCTTGGAGCTCTAAATTTGCAGATTCATAAATTTGTTCTGGGAGCACAGCCAAAACAGAAGCGCTCGTATCGCTTTGGGTGTTTTTGTCTTTCTTTTTTGGAAATAATTTATCTAAAATTGACATATAATTTTTGTGGCGTTAAGCTCGTAGTTTATTCAAGCTTAATTTTACCTTCTAATTCTCCCGGATTAAATACTTTATAAAAAACTTCTACGACTTCTTCTGTTCCTAGTTGAGCAGATTTTATTCCACAAGCGCCAAGACCTTGTTGTATCATACTTACTCTTTGTTCCAACTGTGATTTTTTTTCTTCAAAATCTATTTTTTGAGCAGCTTTTATTTCTGATCTATTTTTTTTTGAAAATAAATTATCTAAAATTCCACTTTGCATATTTATTGCTTTTGGGGTGTATGGCACAACCACAAAAAAGCTTTTAGTCATTATGCTTACGGTTTCTGTAAAGCTTTTTATAAAATTCATATATTCTTTTGTTTGTAATTTTAACAAGGGTTCTGTTTGCACTTTCATTCTATTTTCTAAAAGTAAAAGATAAGAACGGATATCAAGCTTTCTTGATTGTATTGATATTTGTATCTGAAAGTCTAGAGTATTTAAAAAATTTTGAAATTGCATAATTGTTGCTTTTTGTTCATCTGAAGATTTTAAAGAAAGATTAGTTGAGTTTGCAAGCACAATAGCGCAAAGCCCGCCGTTTTTTAACATGATTACTCCATCACGGACTTCTTTTATTGGTACAAACTCTTGTGTTGCTTTTGCATTTAGTGCCATCCCGTTTAGAAGCAGATCGCGATCAACTTACGCGTTTGCTTAGTTAAGCTATTAATTTTTATATTTGTAGATTTCATATTTTTATTTATTATTTAAATTGCGATCGCGGCTTCTAACGGGATTGATTATCTCCTTCTTTTCTTAAATCTAAAACATCCAAACTCCAAGCTAAGTCTTTTAACTTGCTTCCAGTGAGATTTCTTTTGTTAAATTCCATTCGTTCTTTTTCAGCATTTGCTTTTTCCTTTTCCTCTTCTTTTTGAGCGACTTCTTTTTTTTGTGTTCTTCTTTTCCAAATATAAAGCTTATTTTGGGCATAAAATTTAAAACCAGCTTCCAGCATATTAAGCAATGGTTTATTGTTTGGTCTGTAAAAAGCTAAAGCTAATACAAATCCAGCTACAGCTAACATTGGAATTAATCCAAATAAAAGTCCTAGGATTTTATAAAGGATAAAACATAAACCAGCGCCACCAGCTAAGTAAACAAATTGTCTAAATGTGAATGGTCCAAAAATCTTGTCTTCTATGTCTAAAAATTGTGGAACTTTGAATTGCATTGTTATAAATTATAGATTAAAAATCACTAAATACGAAATTAAATTGTGAATTTGACACAATTTACTCTTCAATCGGCATTCGATAAGGATCTGTTTTTGTTGAACCGATTGGAGAATGTTTTGTTGTGTCAGGATATTTTGTTTCTGTTGATGGTATTTTGAAAGAACTGCCTAATTTTTGGTCAAGGAATGAAGGAGTTTGTATTTTTATTTCTGTTGGCTCTGGATTTTCAACTTTTTTTAACATATCTTCTCTTTTTTCTGTTTGTATTTCAGGTTTTTCTTCTTTCTTTTCTTCTGAAATAATTTGTATCCCTGATTGGTCTAACACTTTATTGCTCTCTTTTTCTTCCCTAAACGCTTCTTTAGAAGCGTCGGGCGATCCAACTTCGCTGGATTTAGCCTGTTTTTCTGAGATTACTGGTATTTTTCTTGTTTCTGAACTTTTTACAAGTTCGTTTCTTATTTTGTTGAAAACTAGTTCATTTAATTGGTTGACGAGTTCATTAGATTCTTCTTTTGATATTTTCATTTTAGTTTCCAATTCTTGTTGATAGTCTTCTGGTTTTAAAAGTCCATAAAGCAAAAGTTCTGTTTCTATCTCAAGATCTTCTAATTGTGAAAAACTGTATCCTTTTTTTTCTCGCATTCCCAAAACCGTAGCTCTCCAGTCAACAGCGTTGATTGCGTTTTTTATTTCTTCTGAAAGATTTGCTTTTGCTTCGTCGATTTTTATTTGTAGTGTATCTTTTTCGTCCATATTTTTTTAAATTAAATAGTAAATTTGTTTTTTAAGTCTTCAATTTTTGAATAATTTACTGGTGTTTTTTCTGGCGCTGGTTTGTCCATCATTTTTTCTGTTAGATTTTCTTTTTCAAGAAAAACTGTGTAGTCTCCTCCTGAAAGAATAAAATTTATATTTTGCTTCCAGGTTATTGTTTTGTCTTTTAGATTATTTTTGATATTTTCGGTTATTTTTGAACCGATTGGACCAAAAATTTTTTCAAATAATTCGTTTCCAATTTTTTCCGCTTCCTCCTTGCTTGTTCCAACATTGCTTTCGATGTTTATTTTTAGATTTTCAACACTAGTCATTCCAATCATAACTAACATAATTTCTACTTGAAGATCATTTATTTCACTTTCTTCGAGCAAATATTTATTACCAATTTCTTCAGAAATTTTTCCCCAGTCAAAAGAATTTACTGCTTCCTGTATTTCATTGGGCATTCTTAATAATTCTTCTTTAATTTTTTGTTTTATTTTTTCTGTCATAATTTAATAAATTAATGTGTCTTCGTTCCACTGTCTAATTTCATATCCATTCTAATATTATAAGCAGCTTCATTAGATCCTATTCCGCTATTCATTCCACCGCTAGCAAAATAATCAAAAGTTTTTCCCGCCCAAGTATCCATTCCTTTTGCATATCCAAATTTTCTATTTGCGTTTAGTACTTTTAATTTAGACATTGCTTCTGGAATTAAGTCATCTTCAAAATCTTTTATACTTGTTCTAGTTCCATTACCATTATCATGTGTTGCTGTTTCTGAATATTTGTGCAATGTTCCATTTGCATCTGTATAATCTTTTCCTTCTCGAAGAGCGGTCTTCTGTGTTTTTACTTGAGTAAATTTATTTGAGGCTTTCTTATATTCTTCTATCGCATTAGCATGTTCTGGTGTGTTTTTTTGTCCTGTTCTTTCCAACATTGCTACTCTATTTTTTGCATCAAGTTCACCTTGGCGGGATTTTTCAATTGTTTTATCAAGTTTTTCAATTTCAACTCCCAATTTACTCAGAATTCCTTGACGATTTGATTCTACTTTATTTAGGTCTTTTCTTTCTTTTTCTCCGTGTCCTGCTTCAAGGTCTTTAGCTCTTTGTTGTCTTTTTGCGATTTTGTCTGCTTTTGCTTTTACGAAACTTCCTGTTCCTGCTGCTCCTACTTTTAAGCCAGTTGAAGCTAAACTTTTACCCATGACTTTTGCTCCACGAATATCGAAACTTGATTTACCAGCAGCTTTTCCAGCGCTCATTAATTTATTACCAATAAATTTATTTAACCAAGCATTACTACTAGCCATATCTTTCGCCCACTTTGATTCTGCCACAGCACTTCCTGCTCTGCCGACTGTTCTGGTAAGTACTCCTCCTGCAACCATTGCTCCTGCCCCCAACAATGCACCACCGCCAACTTTCACTATTGTTCCGCCAACTTTACTTACCATTGCTCCAAGTTCTCCAGAATATTCAACTGCAAGTTTTTTTGCTCTGGTTAGCATTATAAATATAATAGCAAAAGGAATTACTGTGCCCATTATTTTAAGCATTAAATCACCGGATCCTGTAGTATTAGTTCCATAAGAGACTTCTATCACTTCTGATCCAAGTTCAATAAACAAAATTATTATATATAAAAAGAAAATAAATATTGGCGCAAGAAAAGCGTTTTTTAATAAATCATTCCACCAGTTTTTATGACCAAAACCCATAAGATCAAATGGAACACTATAAGAAGCAAATGCCAGAGGCGCAAATATCATTGATATCCACAGAGAGGCGACTCTACCCACAAATAGAATGGATACTACAAAAAACATATAGGCAGTATAAAGAGTTAATCCAATCATTATTAAAATTATAAACATATACATATAAACATTTTCCGCAGCTTCTGAAGCATTTACTACTTTTTGTGGATTAAATCCTTTTACTAAGTTTACCGCAATGGCCTTTTCTCCCCCAGCTCCCACTTCTGCTTGTGTGCTATCTTCATTAACCGTTGTGATTTGATTGTAAAATACTTTTGCCAGAATATTTGACCCGTCAATAATTACTTGAGTAGCAAATAAACTGAAATTTATTATTAAAGCAACTATTATGACCGAGCTAATTAATTTTTTATTATTTGAAACATTTAAATTCAGAATTGTTTTTATCGCTATATAGAGAAGAGCAATGATGAAAAATATATTTGCGACATCGCGAATTATTCCCCAACCTTTTTGTATAAATACAGAAGAATAAGCGGAGCTATTTAATGAATAAAACAAAAAGAAATCAAGAAGCTTTCCAGCTAGTTCCATAAGCGACGAAGTTAAATTCCAGACTGTATAGAATAAATTAGCAAGACATCCTTTAAACCATGATGATGGAATAGTAATACCGCATTCAAGATTATAAGCTTTTACTTGACTTGAACCACCAGTTTCAGCGCCAACAGTGATTGTACCACTTTCATCAAGTTTGAATGTCCCCCATTGATAAGAAAGTTTGTCGGTGTTTTTTATAAAATTTAAAATTGGTCCATAATATATACCGCCATCCAAAATGTCTGTAATATCGAAATTCCCATCAGTTGCAAAAGCTAAATAATAATAATCACCTGCTGGCAATGCTGGAGGTGGAGCAAATTGTACCTCAAATCCTAGAAGAGTATATTTTCCACCGCTTTTTTCTGTTGAAAGAGTTCTAATTGTGCCTTTACGACAATAACTTTGATAATTTTTCCATTCTTCTAAACTTAATCCACCAGACCCACTATGCGTTTCTGCGGGACATCCCATTGCCTCAAATTCAGCATCGGTGTATTCACTATCATAAGGTATTGGTTCAAATGCTTGAAAAGAAAAAGCTGTTCCATCTGCTGGAGGATTGCTGCCAGTTGTTGGAAATATTGCAATATATAAGTTCCTATAGTCTTGAATGCTTGCTGTTCCATTTTCAGACATTGCTTTCACATCAATAAAAGTAGTGCCATTTTGATCTTTTACAGTATTTGCCGTTATTGTTAATCCTACAGTAACTGGATTTGCCTCAGCTTTTTTTATTTCCGTTTTTACCGCAATTTTTCCATTTTCTATTTTGAATGTTGGAGAAATAGGCGCGATTAAAATCGCGAGGACAATGATTGGTATTATTATTTTTTTCAGATGTTTTTTCATTTTTTCTATTTATATTTTACTGTCTGAATTCATTTTTACTTTGCAAAACCTATAATTTATTTTTATTTATAAAAATAATATTCGTAATTATGCTTGCTTTTTATTATTGAACTGTATTTTTGAATATTTACTATTTTTTTATTGTAATATTCATAGACAATCAAAACTCCATCTTTAAGTCGGAGTTCATAAGCGGCGATGTCTGGTTTGCTAACACGGATTTCCTTTCCTTTAGAATTGATATAACCAAAATCTTTAGCAAGCAAATCTGCCAAATTCCAAGCAAAAGCATTCAGATCTGCTCCTTGAACATAACCGTATTTTTCTGCGATATCTGAACTTGCAATTATTTGTCTGACAAAAACTGTTTCAATACCTTCTTGGTAACGAACGATGGCATCTGTTGGTGGTGTTGCAGTTTGTCCTAAAGTAAGTGGTGTTTGGTTATTATCTAATCCATTGTCATTTACGTTGTCGTTTACATTTTCATTTATATTTGCAACTTCGATTAAACCAGTTCCTTCACTTGGACTAGTTGTAAAACTTAAAGTACCTCCATAAAAAGCTCCTTTTGGATTATCGGTTGTTTCGGCAACAAATCTAAAATTATATTTTGTCCCAGCTTTTAATCCCGTTAATTGAAAACTTGTATTTCCATAGGAATAAGAATTATGGCTTTGTTCACTTAAATTTAATTTAGTCCAACCATTTTGTAATGTAGTGGTAGGGGTCGATATGCCTATTTCAGGGTTAGACATTATCCCAAGTACACCAGAGTAAGGTGTAAGTAAACTTGGATCAGTAATAGATCCGATCATACCTGAATAAGGAGTAATTAATCCTGGATTAGACATAATTGCATTTGGGCCTGAATATTGTGTAGCTAATCCGCTGATATTTTTTGTGTAGTCTTTTTTATATTCAAAATAAGTTTTGATATTTTTTGTAGAACTGTAAGATCCTCTTAAAGTAGCAGTTGTTTGATCTACAAATGTTGCACTAATTGTTGTTACTGTAGACTGTGCACATGTTGGGCAAGGAAGAGTTGTAAAACTTTTTACCGTTCCGTAGTAGATTTGGTTTTTATTTGAGATAATTGCGCAATAGTAATATTTTGTACTTCCATTTAGATTATTTATTTTTTGATGAAAAGATTGTCCAACACCGGTTAAATTTAGATTTATGTCTTCTGTTGAAATCATATTACTTCCATAGATATCATTACAAAAAACAGGAGCTACCGTCATATCTGAATATCTAAAATAAATAGTTGTTGGGAGTTTTGGGTTTAAAGTTAAATCAGGAGTTGCTGTGCCGTGAAGTGTTGCTTCTATATCAGAAACACCGTCGGCTGTACCAGTTATAACTGATGTGGTGGTAAATCCAGCTTGTGAAATGAATGGACTAAAAAAAAGCAGAGACAGTATTCCTAGAGATATTATTTTTTTTATATTTTTTTGCATTTTGTTTTTAATAAATTCCGAATTTTCTTTCAAAACCAAGTGGTCGGGTTAGAACATTACAAGTGTTGTCTAAAGTTGGTCCATAACCATATTTTTTTAGTCCTCCTATTGCACCGGGATTTGCTATTGGATCAGTATTATCGCTGGTATTACTTGAAAGACCTGTGTAAAAATCAATCGTATGAATAAATTCTGGACAAATATTTGTACCATATTGTCCACTGTAAGGGTCTGCGGCGTTATTGTAATAGACACTTCCGTATAGAAATCCTTCGTTTGCCCAATTTGTACCGAATTCATTCATTAGGGTTTTTCCAGAAGAATAAACAAAAGGTTTAGGACCAGTATTATTTCCTGCTGGTGCATAATGGTGGTCTATAGGGAAAGGATATGGTTGTCTTCTCGCGTACGTTTTATAAATTATTGGTTTCGTTGTCCATAAGTCTTGCATAAATTTTTCACAACCATAAGCTCCTTCTAGTAAATCAGTTTTAACATAATTTTTTTCATCTTTAGCTTGGTTATAAAGATTATCAATGTTTGCAATGTCATCACCACTAACAAGATAAGTAGATAATCTGGCAAATTCTGTAACTGTTTGACTTGCTGGGTTATCGAGATCTAGGGAATTTATTGTTCCATTGTTTGTTGCAGTATCTATTTTTTCTTTTAGATTTATTAATCTTGTAATTATGCTTTTTCTAAAAGTACTATCTTCATAATTATTTTCAATTATTTGCTGGTAACCAGCAATTTTTTTGAATTCTGCACGAGATTCAAGAGTTACACCGGGCATATATTCGATTCCTGTCCAATTGTATGGCCCCCATATATTAGGTGAAAAATAAACTTCGTTTATTATTTTTTTATAATTTTTGAAAACTGTATTAAGAAGAGCATTTACTCCATTTTGATCAAAGACTTCATCTTGTTCTTCATATATATTGACACCAAAAAGTTCTTGAATATATAAACGTGCTGATTTTCTTGCTTTAGTTTCATTGTGTATTTCACCAATGATCGATGATATTCCTGTTGGATTGAGTGATCCTAATATTTGTCCTGAGTCTGTGTTTGTAAACCATGATGTGGTTGCTCCTATTCCATCTTCGTTTTGTATAATTTCAAGCGATGTGGTGTACCAATCTGGGTTAGGTCCTGGAATACAATAATCAAGTTGGCGGATCCATTTTATTAAATCAGCTAGAGCAGTATTATAAGAAGTTAATTTTTCTAGATATGTTCGTTGTTCATCAACTAACGCTTGAGTGATACCTGTTTTGATATCAAAACCTGGGTGGTTTTGAATCCAAGGTGTTACATATGAACTTGCAAATTGTGTGCCAGTGTCTGTGTCTGTTGGGAAGAGATTGCCAAGGTCAACTTGTTCAGATGCTGTATCATTGCTTGTTGACATAGCCGCTAGCCCTTTACTTGTTAACTCAGAAGAGAATCTTGCCATTGTTGCATCTAAGATAGCAGCGATTGCGTCGTTTAATGTTTCAGCACTTAGAAGGGAGTTAGCATTATCATCCATACTCTTGGTTAGTGTGTGCCCAATGACTGCACCTGGAGTTACATATTCCCATTTTTCACATTTTACTGGAATCATTGTATGTCCAGTTGTTGCGTCTGTGTATGTTTTTGTTTCTCCATTAAGAAATCTTTGATTTTGTTCTCTTGTGATGCCCCAAGGTTCTGTACAACGTTCATCTCCTAAAAATCCACCACTTTGGTCAAGAAGATCGCTAGCAATTTCCGCGGGAGATTTTATTGTTCCTGCTAGTCTTGCTTGTAATTCATTTGAAGCCATCAACTGAAAACCGAGTGGATTATTGGCTGGGTTTTGAACCATAGCATTCCAGGCGTTCCATCCTCCTTGAGAAAAATCAGCACTAAAAGTTATTGCCGAATATTGTGGATTAGTACTTTGTATCATTTGGTCTAGCGAGTATTGGGCATTGTCTGCGAATTTATTATTAAAACTGTTGGCTATATTTTGCATAAAAGCTTTTCCAAAAGGATATTTAATAGAATCATTTATTTCTAAACCAAAACCAAGAATTTCATTTTTTGCAATATCTGCAAAAAATTTACTTGGGTTTTGTACAAAAAATGGACCACCACTATTTCCGGTTTGTATCCAGTTGACTATACTTAAAGTCATTTTTTGTATAAGTAGTTTGATAACAGCTTTTCCTATTGCATTCCAGCAGTTTTGATTTTCATCAACTGCTACTGTACTTTTTTCAATACTCACGCTATATTTTAATATTTTGCTAGTGTCTTCTTTTATTTTTTCTGACATTGCATCATATATAGGAACTGCGTTGGCTTGTGACATAGCATTTGAGCTTGCATCGGATAAGGTTCCTTCGTCTGCAATTGTTTCTTCAGTACCTGATGCAAAATTTTCACCTTCATTAGAAGATCCGCCTGTACTATGGGAAGACTCATGCTCACCAAATGAAGATCCATTTGAATTAAATAGGTTTTTTATGTTTTTACCAAAAGCTGCTTTACATCCAGGAAATTGTGTTATGGTCGAAGCGAGACCCGTAATATATCCAGACATAGAAGTTGAATCTCCAGATCCAGAACCTGAGTTCACGGCTCCATAATTTACAACTCCCTGGGCATTTACTTTTTTGGAATCAGAAAATGGCATTATTATCATGCTTATGATAATTAACGATCCTGTTATTATTTTTATTTTATCAAAAATTTTCATTAATTTTTAATTTTTTAAATGGTTATACCATTATTATATAATACTGTTTCTAAATTCCCTACAGAAGAAATTAACTCTTCGCTGTATTTTTGATATTGAGAAAGACCTGAAAGACCTACGATTGGATCATCGGTGACTTTCACCATATTTCTTACAGCGATTCCTGTATTGTTGGCACTATTTGCTATTGCAAGATGATAAGAAATTAAACTTCTTGGAACTTGAGTTACTATTATTTTTTGCGCATATTCTTGGTATGCATCAGCAATTTGAGATAATTGGTTAGTGTATTTTATTTTTTCTTCTGCTGTAATTCCGGAGCTGGCTAAAATACTTGTTATTTCAGCTTCATTTCCCAATCCTTTTTTACTATAATTCTCAAATAATTTTTTAATATTTAAATAATAAGTTTTTTGTTTTTCTATGCTATCACTTTCACTTATTTTAATATCTTGGTTAGTGTATTTATTTATAATTGTTGGATCTACAATTGTTTGGCCAAGGGTTGTTGAAACATTTTTAATTGTGTCTGCATCTATTTGCCCACTTTGTTTTAATGCTGCTATTGAAGCGAAAAATTGTTGAGCGAATTTATCTGTTTCGCTTAACGAACTATTGTCTAACCCGTTTCCATCTGGAGTTTGCAAGGCCTCTCTTTTAGATTTAACATATTCTAAATCAGGCATATTATTAAAGGTTTTTGTATTGTTTGGGTCTGTTCCCCAAAGTCCTTCTTCCCAGTCCATTACACCATCACCATCTGAATCTTTTTGTAATAGTTCGTTGATAGTTAATTTTTGGGTTAATAGTTTATTTTTACTTTCTTTACTTAAAAAACTACTTTTTCCAAAAAATAAAGTTGAGATTATAAAAATAAAAATACCTAAACCAATAAAACCTAAAACAAAGTAAGTGAATTTTTTACTTGGTAGATATTTTTTATATTTTTCGTTTATATTTATATGAATTTTTTTCATACTTTTGTTTTATTTGGAAGTTCCAAAGAGTGATATTGTGTTTAAAGAAGTTGTTGTTGTACATATGGTCGGAGGACAAGGTTTTGTACAAGTTATTATTGTTTTCATTGGATTATATAGGCCCAATATCCATTGTCCAGAAGTTGGAGTGGTGTTTGTTTTTGATTTAGTTGCCCATGTTATAACATAAGTAGCCGGATAAGATCCAACAGGTTTTATGGTAATTGATGTTCCTGGAACCATGCACGTAAAACCAGAACTTTCTAAGTCTTGTATTTCTGAGGCTTTATTTTGGGTTATTTTTCCACCAAAAACCTTATCAACACTGAAAGCTGCGTGAGTTATTTTTACAGAAATTAAAACAACTAAGATTATTATTGCAACTCTTGTAAAAATTTTAAACATAGCTATATTATATCACTTTTTTTTATTCTTTAGCAATGTTTATCCAGTCTGAAAGTGATAAATTTTCAGCTCTTTTGCCTTTATATTCTTCCGGAATATTTTTTATAATATTTTTTAGATTATTTGAGAGCTTTTTGCGTTTATGGGAAAATCCTGCGTGAATTATTTCCCAGAAATTTTTTGATTCAGCGGAATCATGCCACGTACCGTCCATTAAAGCGTGGCCTTCATTTATTTTATTTTTTGTGAAAATTTTTCTGGAAATATTTTTTATGGCAATGATTGCGGAATCTACTTTTGGCGCTGGTGAAAAATATCGCGCTGGAACTTTCATAATTATTTTTGGTTCGCCGTAAGCTTTCACTGAAATTGACAGAATGCTTTCTTTTTTATCATTTGCGACTATTCTTTTTGCAACTTCATTCTGAACCATTAGAACCATCATGCTTGGTTGATTTTTTTCTGTTAGGAATTTTTTTAAAATTGCTCCGGTTATGTTGTAAGGGATGTTTGCGATTATTTTATAATTAAAATGCGGAACATTATTTTGAAAAGCACAAAAATTTTCTGCTGAAAATTTTCTCTGTCCGTCGCCGTCGCGACTGCCAAGACTTTTCAAAATAATGTTCCGCATTTGAGATATTTTAAATTTTAAAATATCTTCTTCTATCAAAATTAATTTTCCATTTTTAATTTCTTCAGAAAATTTTTCTTGCAAAAATTGAAAAAGATTTTTGTCTTTTTCAACAGCAATTACAAGCTTGGCTTTTTCTAAAAGTTTTTCCGTGAGCGCTCCTTTTCCTGGACCAATTTCTAAAACAATATCGTTTGGAGAAATTTCTCCAGCTTTAATAATTTTTTTTAAAGCTAAATTTGATTTTAAAAAATTTTGTCCCAATGATTTTTTTATTTTGTGTTTCATTTTATCCCGAACGAAATTTTATTGTTATTTTTTCTAATAAAACTATTAACTTTGTAATTCTAATCCCGTTATTTCGTACGGGATTAAATATAAATTGTTTTAATTCCTTTTTCTTCTCCTTCTTTTTCTAATATGTCAGTTGGAATATCTGAAATAAATTCTGATGGAATATTTATTTGTCTTGAACCAAAAATAGTTCTGAAATTTGTGAAAGATAAAAATAATTTTTCTTTTGCTCTTGTGAGTGCAACATAAAATAATCTTCTTTCTTCTTCTGCGTCTTCATTTTTTTCTCCTTGATGTTCGTATGGAAACAATCCTTCTTCCAACCCGACAATAAAAACATATTTAAATTCTAAACCTTTTGCTGCGTGCACTGTCATTAATTTTACCGCATTTTTATTTTTTTTCTGTTCTTGATTGTGCATAATAGAATCTTGATCAGAAGCCAAAGATGCGTCTTCTAAAAGTTTTTCTATGCCAATTTCTCCTGGTAGTTCATCGTATTTTAACGCAAGTGTAGCAAGCTCTTTTATGTTTTCTAGCCTTTCATTTCCCTCTTCTGTTCCGTCCTGAAGTTCGTTTTGAATGCCAGTTTTTTTGATGACATATTTTATAATTTCTGAAGCTTTTTCATTTTTTGTTTTTTCTTTTATGTCTTCTAAAATTTTATAGAAATTATTAATTTTGATTTTTGTTTTTATTGGTAATTTATCTTTTTCTCCGGCAAAAATTTTTGCAATTGTCGTTTTACCGATTCCTCTGGTTGGGAAATTTATTATTCTTTTTATGTCTGATAGACTTTCAGGATTAAGTGCGGCACGTAAGTAGGCTAAAGTGTCTTTGATTTCTTTTCTTTCAAAAAATTTTATTCCTAATACTTGGTATGAAATATTGTATCGTAACATTGCTTCTTCAAGCACGCGTGATTGAAAATTTGCACGATAAAGAATTGCGATGTCAGACAAAATGTTATTTCTGAAACCACGCATATTCGCCTGTTGGCGAATTGCTATGCTCGGCTCGTCAGCCTGCGCAATGCTTTCAGAAATAACATTTTGTCTTGGCCCATCTGCAATTTCTAAAATTTTTGTGGCAACAAAATCTGCTTCATCGGTTTCGTCAATTGCTTCGTAGAGAGAAATTTTTTCACCCGTTTCATTTTTTGTAAATAAATTTTTATCTGGTCTGTATTTATTTTTTTTAATTATTTCATTGGCTGCTTCCAAAATATTTTTTGTTGATCTGTAATTTTCTTCAAGAGTGATTATTTTTGTATTTGGATAATCTTTTTCAAAATTTAAAATATTTTTTAAATTTGCTCCACGCCAAGAATAAATATTTTGATCAGCGTCCCCAACGACACAGATATTTTTATTTTTTTCAGAAAGAAAACGAGACATTAAATATTGCACTTCATTTGTATCTTGATATTCGTCGATGTGAATGTATTCCCATTTGTTTTGGTATTTTTCTCTAATTTCTTTATTATCTTTTAGAAGTTTTGTAGATTTTAAAAGTAAATCATCAAAGTCCAGAGAATTTTCTTTGTTTTTTTTATTTTCATAAATAGACCAAACTTGCGCCACTAAATTTTGGAATGGTTCTTTTTGATTTACATGATAATCGGCAAGATGTTTAAATTTTCCTTTTTCTCTACTGATTACATTTTTTATTCTTCGTGGGTCGTATTGTTTTGGATCAAACCCAAGTTCTTTTATGGTTTCTTTAATAAGAAAAGTTGAATCATTTTCATCTAAAATCGTAAAATTTTTTGTCAGACCTAAAATTTGTGCATTTTCTTTTATTATATGAACTCCCAAAGAATGAAAAGTGCTTATAAATGGAACAGTATTTTGCCCTTTTGCATTTTTTTTCATTTCTAAAAATATTCTTTCTTTCATTTCTTTTGCGGCTTTGTTGGTGAAAGTAACAGCCAAAATTTTATCTGGTGAAATTCCTTCCTTGATAAGATTTATAATTCTATGGGTTATGGTTTTAGTTTTTCCAGCACCAGCTCCAGCAACAATAAGAAGCGGTCCATTTTTATGAATTGCCGCTTCTTTTTGGGAGCTATTTAGGCCTTTCAGATGTTCCATGCCATATACTATAACATAGAAATTATTTCCCTATTTGATCTGTAATTATTTTTTGTATGTGACCTTTTCTAATCCAATTTTTGGATCACTGATAGCTTTTTTTAAACAGCGTAGTTCAAATTCTTCAGGCGTTTCAGGAAGTAAAAGTGGTTGTGTTGTTTCATATGGAGAAAGTCCAGTCTCTTTTTCGAGTTGGAAAAGGTGAGAAACATAAGGAGGAATTTCTTCAGTTTTCCCTTCTTTATATATTGGTTTCCACTTTTTCATTAACTCCACTGGTGAATTAGTTCCTGTGTTTGATTTTATAGAATTCCATGCTTGTTCATTTCCAGGAAACATGTTTTTTATATTATCATCGTAGGTTTGGTTTACTTGTGCCAATTGTTCTGGAGTTAAGGAAATAGAAGTGTTTTCTGCTGTTATATTTGTGTCTATTTTTTCTTTATCAGTTGCAACATTAGGTTTTCTTAATTCTTCGTTTTCAGCATTAGCATTATTGTCATTTATATTTTCAGTCTTGTTAATAATTTTAGGATTTATTTCATTTTTTTCAATTTCAGTTTGTTTTACTTCATGCTCAGTATTTGGAATTTCATATTTTATATTTTCATCTACTGCACTTTCTGCATTCATTGGCTTTCCTGTTAGATCTGTTTGCGTTTCTAGTTTGGGTGTATTTTCTATTTGTTCTCCTGTTTCTTGATTTGCTTGTTCTGTGTGTGTAACATTTTTATCTGAATCAAACATATCAACATCTTTAATTTTTTCAATATTATCTCCTTCAATTAAGACTTGGCTATGCTCGGCTCCTTTCATATCAGTGTATTCTGTTTCTATTTGTCCAGATGGAACATTTTCTCCATAATAGTTATGCATTTCTTTTTTTAAGTCATCAATGGTTTGTATAGCTCCACTAGAACTATATGGCACTTCAATACGATGTCCACTTTCATCAACAAAAGTCATTGTTCCATATTGGACGGTCATACTTTCTGCTTCGGCATTTGGATCATACATTCCTAATTTGATTGCATCTTGAGTAGAATTTGTTTTCATAAATTCTTGTATGCCTTTTGACTCAATTATTTTGCCTGTACCAGCTGGTTCTGTCCCGATATTTTCGTGATTTATTGTTGATTCTGTTGGCTGTGAAATATCATTGCCAGATAATACTTGTTCCGGACTTTGTTTAATCATTTCGCCCGTGTTTGCGTGTTCATTAATGTATTCATTTACGCCATGCATTCCAGCTCTAATTCCATAACCGAGAAGAGAAAATCCTGCCGCCACCATTGCGCCTCTTGCCATTTCTTTATTTTTAAAACTAGCTTGTTCTTTACTAAATCTTGCTTCATTGTTATCTATAATTAGTTTGAGTAAGCCTTCTCTTTTTTCATTTAAAAATTCTATGAGACCTACTTCCGCTTGCGCCTGACTTAATTTTTTAAACAATTCGTAATTTGTTCCGAGCGCATTTTTTGTTCCGTAGTTTATTAATCCTTCCGCTTTTTTGTTTTCAACATAACCAATACGAGCATTTAATTGATCTTTCAGTAATAATTTTTCTTCTTCTGTTTTAGCTTCTTCAAGTTTTTGGATTAGATTATTTAATCTTTGTATTTGACTGTCTGCGTCAATAAAAGCACCAACTTCTTTTGCATTTATGTCTTTACCGCTTAATGTTTTTGATATTAAACCACGATTTTCATTTTTATCACTAAATAATCCTTTTTTGCCTATCTGTTTTCGTTCAATAAATGTTTCTGTTGCACGTCCTTCCATAAATGCTGTGTCAATTTTTTGTCCAGCTTTTCTTCTGGCGCGCGTTCCGCCAATTGCGCCAGAAACTAATGGTGCAGCAATCAATCCGAGAGTAGATACTGTCGCGCTTCTTAATGCAAAACCTCCTCCCGCGTATAAACCACGCCAGATATTTTCGTTATTAATTAATCTTTTCCAAGAACTTTTTTCTTTGATATTTTTTAATTCTTGAACAGCATCTGGATTTGTATTTAAAAATTGAAGAGTTGAAATTTGAAAATCTTTATCACCCATATCAAGCATTGCTTGTTTTTTTGCTTCCTCTTCGCTTATTCCTGATTTTATATATTGTTCTTTTTTACTATTTATTAAATCAGTTAAAGCGTTGTTATATAATTTTTCTATTTTGTTAAAATCTTCGTAATTTTTAGTTTTAAAAATATTTTTATCTTTACTATTTGCAGCTTTTTTGTTTCTCCAAGAATCAGGCATACGAGCATACTCATTGGCAACTTTGTTATATTCTTCTATTAGTTTTTGTTGCTCAGCTGGAAGGCTTTTGTCTATTTTTATGAATTCAATAAACGCTTTGCCATTTTTTTCAATGACACTTAAATGCATGTCTGCTGTTTTTTCAACTATTTGTTTTATCAATCCACTATCCGGTTTTATATTTCCAACTGAGACATCTTTGATTGCTTGTTTTTCTTCTTTGCTGATCCAATAAGATTTTCCAAAATTTTTCAAAACTTTTTTACCAAATTTCAATGGACTGAAATTTTTTGGCGAAAAACTTATTTTATTTTTTTCTTGAAATTTTTGTTCCCCGATTTCTTTCACGCGCGAAAGAGTGTCTTGGGATAATTGTTCTATCACAAGCAATTTTTCACCATCTGAGAGTTTGTTCCATTCAGGAATTTTATTAAAATCTCCTTCTTTTGTTCCGATGCTTTTTAATTTTTCAACAATTATTGCATTTTCCTGTATATTTGGTTGCACGTTTTCTTCTTCTTGTTTCTCTTCAATAATTACAGGTTTTGTAATTCTTTTTGTTTTGTTTTCCAAATTTCTAATTTTTTCTTCAATTTCCAAAACTTTTTGTTCGTTTCTTTCTTTTTCGGCGATTGCCAAGTCTTTTTTGGATTTTTGAATTTGCTCGTTTATTTTATTTGTTTCTGATTTTGATTTCTTTTCAGAATATATTTTTTTTTCTTCAATTTCCAAAACCTTTTCTTCATTTATCCCTTTTTCAGCAACTTTTTTCGCTTCTATCGCTTCTATTACTTCTGGATTTTGAGAAAGAAGATTTCTTAATTGTTTTTGTAGTTTTTCATTATTCATATATTTTTCATTATATCATTTTTATACTATTTTGTCAATTTTGGTATTTTTTTGAGTTTTTCCATAGTTTTTTTAATTTCAGGCATAATCTTATCTAAGTCAATTGGTTTACCACTATCTGGTAATATTACATTAAGTCCCATGATATTATTTCTAATTGTAAAGTGTTTTAAAATAAAGTCTATACTTTCTTCTGATGTATTTATACATCCATCTGAAACCCGAGCCGTTTTTGGTCTTTCTTTTTCATTTGGATTATTTATCTCTATTCTTCTTTTTTCCGCTTCATCCGGATAGTAAAGATGTCTTCCTAGAACAATTTTGTCTCCCTTCACTGAGATTCCATATAGACCAATACCAGCAGTACCACCAGGTACTCTAGAGGAAGCATAAATTTTTTTATTGATTGGCAAAACTTCTTTAATCATAATATAAACACCGGCAGGACTTGTCGTTTTCCCTTGATGAAGCTGATAGGAAGTGTTTTTGTCTTCACCCAAGGTTTTACCAAGACCAATTTTCTCTACTCTTTGTAACTGATATTTTTCATCAAAAACAAAGTCTTTTGCTGAATCTTTTTCTGTCACAATGAACCACATACCTGGAGTAGGATCATTTTCCTTAAAATATTTAACGGCCTCTTTGCAATTTTCTGATAATCTTTCTGGTGTTCTTTCTGCATATTTTGCAGCGCCAAGTAATTCTTTTTTGTTTTTATCTTTTGATATTTCTTTTTTTTCGGAGTTTTTAGGAATACTTTCTATTACACCAAAAGCAGTAGCTAATCCTGCTCCAACAATTCCTAGAATTATTGTAGTTTTTTTTGCCCACCTTATTGCTTTTTCTGGTATTTTAAATCCTAGATTGTATCTAGCTACCAGCCCAATTAAATAATTTTTTGCTTTTTGCTTGTTTTCTCCTTTTATTTCTGGAAGTATTTCAGAAAAAATAACAAGCTCATTTTCGTCATTTTCCTTAATTGATAAAATATCTTTAATTGTTTTTTCATCTGGAATTATTTCTTTCTCAACTATTCCGGAAACAGCCAAGTCCCCACTTTCTAGACTTTCTATCCCTAAATTATATTTTTTATTTAAAATTTTTATTATTTCTTTCTCTTTTTTTTCTTCCGGCAAATGTTCTACTTCTTTTACTAAATCGTTTATAAAAGTTTGTATAAACTTTTCATAATTTTCACCTTCTTTCTCTTTTTTTTCTATTTCTTTAACTTCTGGTGAAATTTTATTTTCTATTGAAACGGTCTTTTTTATTACCTCCCATTCTCCAGTTGGGTTTTTTTTTACATTGATACCTATTTCTTTAAAATTATTAAAAATTATTTCCTCTTGCTTTTCTTCAGGTAGGTTTTCTGTTTTAGATAAAATGTCAGCTATAAATTCCTCAACCACTGGATTTTGTGTTAAGTCTTCAGTATCATTATTTTTTTTATTAAACGTTTCTTTTTTCATTTTATTTCATCGCTTGTTCTCTTGTCTTTGTTTTTATTTTACCATAAAAATAAAATAGGGCGGGAGTTCTCGTAAAAGTTCTCTCGCCCATTTTTTTATCTCGGCCATTCTTTGCCAGTCCATCCTAAATCTTCTAATTCTTCCAGGGTTGGAGCTATATCTTTGTCTTTCAAATCAGAAGCTACAAATTCAAAGGTTTTATTCTTTGCGTTCAGTAATGGGTGTCCTTTTGTTGGTTTTACCACTACAGGATTTTTCGCAACTGGCGCATTTGGTTTTACAACAGGATCCTTTTTTGCGATTGTTGGCGTATTTTCAACAGTTTTATCGTTGTCAGCTGCATGTTTTGCTAACATCGTATTGAATTTTTCGCTGGTTCCCTGATTTTTCGCCATTTGTTGTTCAAGATTATTCCTTAATGTATCAAGCATAACTCTTGAATTAGCGACTTCATCTTTTACCTGCTGATTTTCATTTTTCAGGTCTTCATTTACCCTGGCCAACGAATCGATATTACCGCTTAAATTGGCAACGATTTTTTTACTTTCAGCAGCCTGTTTTTCAGCAGCTAATTTTTCAGCAGCTAATTTTTCAGCGACTTTTGTCAAAGAATCAATTTTACTGTTAAAATTTACAGTTTTTTGATCAACAGTTTTTTTTGCAACCACATTGTTTCCAGTAGTTTTGTTACCGGCTACTTTTTTTGTGGCTGTTTTCTTTGCTGCTGTTTTACTGTTACCCACTTTTTTAGTTTGGGCATTTAGATGATTCAATCCGGAAAGAAAAATTGCTACTATGAGCAACAAAAATAATTTTTTCATGGCTTAATTTTTTAGTTTATACTTGTTTTATTTTTACAATGATTTCAAAGTGAGTATAGCATACTATAGTTTTTTTGTCAATATGGTTTTCCACAATGAGATTGACTTTTTGCTTGTTTTCAGCTATCCTTAAAATGTACCGAATAGGAGCTGGAAAAAATGATTGAATTCTGAACTGACAGTAACCATCGTGAGAAACCTTAAGTTTGCAGTACAATTTTGGTCGTTCTGTAGTTTATCCTTATTTAAAAGGACAAAAAGGACTCTCGCGGTAATTAGTTTGTTTTATAAAAACTCAACTTAAAATATTCAGTTATGCTTTTGTAGCCTCATTTCTATTGGGGTCGGTATTTTTGTCTTTTAATTCTGTGAGTGCCCAGGAGTCAACAGAGGTTGCTTTGGAGCCAGGTGTTTCAAATTTTTCCATTGCTCAAAAAACTGCTGATCCAATAAGTTCAGACGGGTGTGTGAATGTCACCGGTGGAGCTCTTTTACCTTGTGCTTCCAATCCTGGAACAATGGAAGGAGCTAATGGTGGAGAAGCTTTTTCTGATCAAATAAGTGTTTATGTGGTAAGAAAAGGAGATTCTATCACTCAAGTGGCGAATATGTTTAATGTTTCCGCCAATACTATTCTTTGGGCAAATGGCATGAAAAAAGGCGATAAATTAGTTGAAGGAGATACTCTCATTATTTTACCAATGGATGGTTTAAAACATGTTGTTGCTAAGGGTGATACTTTAAAAAAGATTGCTGCAAAGTATAAAATAGATGTTTCAGATATTGTTGCAGTTAATGATATAACAATAGACACACAGTTAACAGTTGGTCAGGAGCTTATTATTCCTGATGCTGAATTAAATGATGAAGGTGGTGATAAGCCCGTGGCAAACTTGGCAGCAAGTACTAAGAGAGATCAGGATTATTATGCAAGTCATCCTATTAAAAATATTTCTGGTTATTTTATAAATCCTTTGCCTACTGGTCACAAAACTCAAGGACTTCACGATCATAACAGAGCGATAGATATCGGCGCGCCAACAGGCACTCCAATATATGCAGCGGCTTCTGGTACAGTTTTGTTCGCAAAAGCTGGGTGGAATGGAGGATTTGGTAATTTAGTAATTATTAATCATCCAAATGGAACACAGACTTATTATGCGCATCAATCTAAAATTGCTGTTCATGCTGGTCAACATGTTTCTCAAGGACAAATTATTGGTTATGTTGGTTCTACTGGTCATTCTACTGGCCCTCATCTTCACTATGAAGTTCGTAATGCACGTAATAATTTAGCCAATTAAATTGAAATTTAAAATAAAAAAACCTTCACAATTGTGAGGGTTTTTTATTATTCCAAAAATGTCAGAGAGGCCATTATTAGAATTCCTGAAAGTATAGTTAAAAATTCAAAAATAAAATATTTTGTATTTTTTGTTTTTTGAAGTTCGGGAATTAAATCAGCAACAGCGATATAAATAAATCCACCAGCAGCAATTGGTAGGATCCATAAAGTAAAAGTTTCAGCTATATTTCCAAAAATTAAAGCAATTATTAAACCGATAATTGCCGTAAGCGCTGAAAGAAAATTTAGCCACAAAGCTCTTTTTTTTGTATAACCAGAATGAATAAGCACGGCGAAATCCCCTATTTCTTGGGGTATTTCGTGTAAAATTACAGCTAAAGTTGTTGCAATACCGATTGGTATGCTTATTAAAAAACTTGCACCAATAATTATTCCGTCTAATAAATTATGGAAGCCATCTGTGAAGAGTATTAATTTTCCTACCGGATGTATATGTTTTATTTCTAAATCATTTTCATGGTGATGCCAGTGAAGAAATTTTTCTATCATTAAAAAAATAATTATTCCAAGAATTATTAAAAATCCAGCTAATGTGTTGTTAGAAAATTTTTCTAAAGTTTCTGGAATTAAATGAATAAAAGCATCACCAAGAAGTGCTCCAACAGCAAGACTTATAAGAATTCCGATAGATTTTTTTAGAGCTTCTTCTTTTAGAGAAAGAAAAAAAACTCCAACAAAGGAAACAATGCTTACTATTATTACGCTTATGAATGCATAGATGTAGGTAGTTATCATAAATTTTTTGTGCGGGATAGGAGAATCGAACTCCTAACCACAGTTTGGAAAACTGTTATTTTACCATTAAACTAATCCCGCATTTGTATAAATATAACAAAAAATACTTTTAAATCAATATAAAACTGGTCGGGCTGCTGGGAATCGAACCCAGTCTAAACGCTCCCAAAGCGCTTGTACTACCGGTATACTACAGCCCGAAATTGAATTTTCTAAAATAAACTGACTTTAGTATATGAGCGTTTAAACGCTCTCTCAATAAAGGCACTTGTCCTCTACCGGTATACTACAGCCCGTTTTGGATTTATATTATAACACTTTTTATTTTTTTTAAAACTTCTTGGGCTACTTCTTCTTTTTTTAAATTATTTGTGTCGATGAATAGATCTTCATATTTTTTATACAAAGGTAAACGTTCTAAAATTATTTGATTTAATCCTTTCGTTTCTAGTCCGATAATTCCATCTTTATATAAATTTTTTCCGAGTCTTCTTTTTATTTCTTCTTCATTTACTCCAAGATGAATTACAAAAGATTTTTCTTTTATTTTTTTCATAGCATTTTCAGAAAAAATAATGCTTCCTGGAGGAGCGAAGATTAAGTCTTCAAAATCCAATTCTAAAGTGTACTTTTCCTCAAGGTTTTTAAGGGTATTTTCGCCTTTTTCCTTTAAAATTTGGTGGTGATGGGTTCCCTCTTTTTCGTAAATAAGAACATCTAGATCAACATATTTGCAATTTAATTTTTGTGCTAAAATTTTTCCGGTTACAGATTTTCCTGAACTTGGCATGCCGATAAAAGTTAGTCCTTTTTTTGAATTAAAAATCATAAATGAGTTCTCATTATATATGATTATTCAAAAATCACAAAACTAAATCTTGGATTTTTTTTATTTTTGCTTTTTTATTTTTGATATCTAAATAAACAACCAGCAAATCAACTTGCCATTCTTTTTCATCTGGAATTTTTTTAGACAAAAGATAAGTTTGGATTGTGCGAGACATTCTTTTTATTTTCCATGGGTGCATGTTGTCTTCAGCACGCCACATATCTGTTCCATGTGAAACATTTAAATCTCTAGAGACAGACTTAACTTCAATGAAATAGAGTTTGTTTTGTTTTTCAGCTACGATGTCTATTTCTCCCCATTTTTTTGTATAATTTCGGTCCAATACTAAAAAACCTTGTTTCACGAGAAACTTGCAAGCTATATTTTCTCCTATTTCTCCTATTTTTTGTGTTTCAGAAGTAAAAACTTTTGGCATTTTTTAATTTATTTAACAAAATAAAGCATGTTTCATGTGAAATACGTTTCACGTGAAACGAGAGGCTTAATTTTTGTGTCGTTTATTAAAATATCTTTATTTTACAAGCTATTTTTGATAAAAAGTGACTTAAAAGACAAGTCCGATAAGTGTCCTTTATAAACATTAATAACATAGTTATCCACAGTTTACTGTGAATAACCTTTATTTATAAAGATATGAAAAATTTATAAAGGACAGAAATTGTTTTTGTGCACCCGGAGGGATTCGAACCCCCAACAACTGCTTCGAAGGCAGGTATGATATCCATTTCACTACGGGTGCATTTGATAATTATACTTTATTTTCTTTTAAATTGCATTATGTTAAATAAAATATTATAATTAGAAAATTAAAAATAATTTAGCGGTCATATTTAGTGGTCTTTTAACATAAATAACAAGTGGGCATATTTAGTGGTCTTTTTAACATAATGTAGAGGCGGTCATATTTAGTGGTCTTTTAACATAAATAATTAGCGGTCATGGTTTAGTGGTAGAACACGTCCTTGCCAAGGATGAGACGGGAGTCCGATTCTCCCTGGCCGCACAGAATTTTTGTGAATCTAATAAATAAAAATTTAATAAAAAAAATACCTAAAGAAGTTTCATATGTAACAGAGACTTTAGAAAAGGCTAATTTTGAGGCATATTTAGTTGGTGGTTGCGCCCGTGATTTATTAATGGGCAAAGAACCAAAAGATTGGGATATTACGACTAATGCTAAACCAGAACAGATAATTGGTCTTTTTGAAAAAACTGTTTACGAGAATACTTTCGGAACAGTTGGTGTTTGTGTTCCATGTGAAACACCCAAGAAACCTGTTTCACAAGAAACGTCAGAATATATGATTGTTGAAGTTACTCCTTATAGAACCGAAGCAAAATATAGTGATTTTAGACATCCAGACGAAGTAAAATTTAGCGAAAACATAGAAGATGATCTTAAGAGACGTGATTTTACAATAAATGCTATGGCTTTTAGGGTTAATGAACAGAACGAAGCTTTAAAGGACATGTTTAATGGTTTAAAGGACATAGAGAAAAAAACAATAAAGACAGTAGGAGAATCAGATCATAGATTTAAAGAAGATGCTTTAAGAATGTTGCGTGCAATTCGTTTTGCTGTGCAATTAAATTTTTCTATTTCGCATGAGACTTCTGAAAGTATTTTAAAAAATTCAGATTTAATAAAAAATATTTCTCAAGAAAGAATTCGTGATGAATTTATAAAAATAATTATGTCAAAAAATTCTGCGACTGGAATTTTAATGTTGCAGAAATTTAATTTATTAAAAAACATTATTCCAGAATTAGAAGAAGGAATAAATTGTGAACAGGGAGGTGAACATATTTATGATGTTTGGAATCATTCTTTGCATGCGTTGCAACATTCAGCAGACAAGAATTGGCCTTTAGAAATAAGGCTTTCTGCACTTTTTCATGATATAGGGAAACCACATGCTAGAAGAGCAGCTGAAAAAAATAAAAATAAAAAGGCTTTTACTTTTTATGGTCATGAAGTTGTGAGTGCAAGAATGGCAAAAAAAATTTTAGAAAGATTAAAATTTTCTAAAAAAGAAATTGAGCTTGTGGAAAAATTAGTTCGTAATCATATGTTTTTTTCTGACACAGAAAAAATTACTTTGTCTGCGGTGCGAAGGATAATTACAAAAGTTGGAAAAGAAAATATTTGGGCATTAATGAATATTCGTGAATGCGATCGAGTAGGAATGAAAAAGAAAGAAACACCATATCGTTTGAGGAAGTATTTTGCAATGATTGAGGAAGCTTTGCACGATCCGATATCAGTTTCACAATTGAAGATTAATGGGGAAGATTTGATAAAGGACATAAAAATTAATCCTGGACCTAGAATTGGTTGGATTTTGAATTCTCTTTTAGAAGAGGTCTTAGATGATCCTTCTAAAAACAATAAAGGACATTTAATAGAATTGGCTGAGTCTCTAAATATACTTGGAGACAAAGAATTAAGGACATTAGGTGAAAGGGGTAAGGATAAAAAGGACAAATTAGAAGAAGAAGAATTAGAAAAACTTCATGAAAAACATGGGGTAAAGAAATAATTGTGTTAAAATAAAAAAATGAAAATTGGAATTTTTGATTCAGGATTAGGCGGACTTATTATTGCAAAGGCAATAAGAAAGTTAATGCCGGAATATGATTATGTATATTTAGGAGACACAAAAAGAGTGCCTTATGGAAATCGTTCGCATGAAACAGTTTTTGAATTTACAAAACAAGCCATAGATTATTTATTTAAAAAAGAAGATTGTGGAATTATAATTGTTGCTTGCAATACTTCTTCTGCAAGAGCGTTAAGAAAAATTCAGCAAGAATATTTACCTGTACTTAATGATTCACGTAAATTATTAGGACAACCTGAGGTAAATGTTTTAGGTGTTTTAATTCCAACAGCAGAGGAATGTGCAAAATATAGAACAGTTGGAATAATTGCAACAAATGGAACTGTAGCTTCTGGTACTTTTCCTAGTGAAATAGCTAAAATAAGCAATAAAATAAAGGTTTTTCAGAATCCTGCACCAATGCTTGTACCTTTTGCGGAAGAAGGAGAAAAAATTTTGGTGAAACAATTTATACAGAAATATTTAAAAGATTTTACTAATAAAAAAATAGAAGTTTTAGCATTAGGTTGCACACATTATCCGTTTTATAAAAAAGAAATTAGAAAAATTTTACCAAAAAATATTAAAATAATTTCGCAAGATGAAATTATTCCAAAAAAATTAAAAAATTATTTTGAAAGACATATAGAAATTACAAAAAAACTTTCTAGAAATAAAACTACAAAAATTTTACTTACTGACTTAACAAAAAATATAGAAAAACTTTCTAAAAAATGGTTTGGCAAAGACGCTAAGCCAAAATTGATTAAATTATAAAAAAAGCTGATTCTTAGAATCAGCCTTTTATATTTTGTCTCGAGATCTCTTCGTTTTTATTTAAACGATTGTAGGCGCACTTTCCCGTGCCTCGTTTTTCGGTATTATTACCTACATCTCAAAGGGATTTTATTATATATTTTTTTTATTTAAAAGTCAATAAAAATCGGGCAGTGGTCGGAGCCGTAATATTCGTCCATTATACCGGTTTTTTTAATTTTTATTTTAGAATCAGCAAAGAAATAATCAAGACGCCAGCCGACATTGCGGTCTCGTGCGCGAGTTTTTATATCCCAATAAGTATAAGCGCCAATTTTATTTGGATAAAATTTTCGGAAAATATCAATAAAGTTATTTTTTATAACTTTACTAATCCAAGCACGTTCAATTGGCAAGAAGCCAGTATTTTCTTCATTGGCTTTTGGTCGAGCAAGATCAATTGCTTCGTGGGCTGTATTTACATCACCACAAAAAATAACTTTTTCGCCATTTTTTCTGAGTTTTAGAATAAATTTTAAAAAAGCATCATAAAATTCTAATTTATATTTAAGGCGGTGTGGCCCAGCTCCGCCGTTGGGGAAGTAGCCAGTGATAATTGTAAAATTTTTGTATTTGGCACCAACTAATCTTCCTTCGTCGTCAAATTTTTTAATTCCCATTCCATAAAAAACTTCTTTTGGTTTTTCTTTTGAATAAATAGCGACACCACTATAACCTTTTCTTAATTTTGAATAGGAAAAATATGAATTATAGCCAGAAATATTTCTAACTTCTTTAGGAAGTTGGTCTGGTTCCACTTTTGTTTCTTGTAGACATAAAATATCTGGTCTATAGTTTTTAAAAAGGGGAGTTAAATATCCTTGCTTAGCAGTTGCTCTTAATCCGTTTGTATTCCAAGAAATTATTTTCATTTCTATGTAATTTTATCACATAATTTATATTTATTTTACCCCTTGACATTTTAATTATAATATGCTACCATATTAAAGTCGGTGTACCTGTATTTATGCAGAAAACCTGGACGGGGAACTAATAATCCCTTAGAGGTCCGAATCCTCTCATCGACACGAAGTTCTTTAAATTAATATAAATCATCAAAATGTTCGGCCAAAGGAGGGGCCATAATATGCGATTGTGGAGGTAAATATCACCAATTATAATTTTATTTTGTAGAAAATAAATTCTCGGTCAACACAAATAAAACTAATACTGAGTAATTTGTCCCCGTTGATATTAAAATGGAGAGCCTAAATGGAGCAGGACATTCAGAGGTAGACCCTCTCATAAAAGTAATGGACAATCGTTTGTCCGATGATCAACATTATTGATCAACATTCAACCTTAAGGTTGTTTGCCCCTAACGACTAAAAGCCCTTGAAGAAATAATTATCAAGGGCTTTTTTATTTTTTAGAATGAAATTTTTTGTGAACTTCTCTTAATTGTTTATCAGTTATGTGAGTATAAATTTGAGTGGTGGAAATATTTGAATGGCCGAGCATCATTTGGACACTTCTGATGTCTGCGCCGTTTGAAAGTAAGTCAGTCGCAAAACAGTGTCTTATAATATGTGGCGTAACTTTTTTAGAAATTCCAGCTTTGATTGCGTAATGTTTTACTATTCTTTCAATTGATCTGCGCGCCAGTCCCTCTTTTTCTTCTTTTGCTTTTTCGTCACCAACTTTTACAAATAATGCATCATCCATATCTTTTCTATTTTTTAAATATTCTTTTACTGCTTGTCTTGCGTCTTCGGCAATAAAAACGACGCGCACTTTATTTCCTTTTCCACGAATTGAAAATTCATCTGATGAAAAATCTATATCGCGAGTTAATGAACATAATTCTGAAACACGAAGTCCAGTTGAAAAAAGTAAATATAAAATTGCGCGATCGCGAAGAGCTTTCATTTCATTTCCTTCAGGTGCTTTTAGTAGACGTTCCAGTTCATTTGAGGAAATTAGATCTAAAGAACGTTCGGGAACTTTTGCAAGTTCTATACATTCAGCTGGCAGACTTTCTATTCTTTTTTTTGCCATATATTTTAAAAACGAACGGAGAGCAATCAAATAATAATTTTGAGTTTTCTTTTTTAAGGTTTCACCAGTTGCGCGATTGTTTCCGGCAGATTGGCGATTTAAAAAAAGACGAAATTCTCGCACGAGGGAATCAGTAATTTCTTTTGGGTTTTTAATTTTTGCAAATTCTAGAAAACGTTTTAAATATCTATCATAATTTTCAATAGTTTTTAAACTTGAGCCTTTTTCGATTTCTAGATATTCAAGGAATTCTCTTTTGAGTTTGTCTATTTCGGAAGCCATAATTATATTTTAGCACAAATATTGTGCGACATACCCATAATTGCAATTTTCTATTCTTTATGTTAAGATATGAAACATGTTAGCTACAAAGAAAAAACAAAAAGTTATAAAAAAGCACCAAGTTCACGATAAAGATACTGGTTCTCCAGAAGTTCAGGTGGCTGTTTTATCTGCAAGTATTGATGAACTGGCAAAGCATTTAAAGAAACACAAAAAAGATAATCATTCTCGTCGCGGTCTTATAAAAATGGTTGCAGACAGACGGACACATTTAAAATATTTACAAAGAAAAGATAAAACTCGATACGAAGCGTTGATTAAGAAAATGGATTTAAAATAAAATTCTCCACAAATATTTTGTGCTATACTTTTTATAGGTCGATATTTTTATAATTTAATTTTAAAATTTTTATGACAGTAATTAAACACAAAGAACAGAGAGTTGGAGTTTTTATAGATACGCAAAATTTGTATCATAGTGCTAGAAATTTATATAAAGCGAGAGTTAATTTTGGAGCAGTTTTAAAAGAAGCGGTTGCGGGAAGAAAATTAGTTCACGCAGTTGCATATGTTATAACAACAGAATCAGGCGAAGAAAAACATTTTTTTGAAGCTTTAACAAAACTTGGTATTGAAACCAAAACAAAAGATTTACAAGTTTTTCATACGGGAACAAAAAAAGGAGATTGGGATGTTGGGCTTGCAGTTGATGCAATTAAAACAGCACCACGTTTGGATACGATTGTAATTGTTTCTGGCGACGGAGATTTTGTGCCTCTTGTGCAATATTTACAAACAATGACACAAGTTGAGATTATGTCTTTTGGAAAATCAACTTCGGCTCGTTTACGTGAAACAGCGGATGATTTTGTTGATATGTCCGAAAATCCTAGGAAATATTTGATTGGAGGAAAATAGAATACACAAAATAAAAGTGTTTAAAAAGAGCCTTAGAAATAAGGCTCTTTTTGGTGTTGACTTTTTGGCTAAATTATGCTATATTTAAATGTAATAAATTAAGTTCTTTTCATTTTTAAAACTGCGCCTGACAGATTTCAGGTAATAAAAAAAAGGAGAAATAAACCATGAAAATTGGCACAGACTCTAAAAGACCAACCTTTGAACAATTAGGCTGGCTAGCTGGATTCATAGTTGAATTTTTAGCTACATTACTTTCTTTTGATCAAATTCAGTATCACTTTAATCACAAAAATGAGTTGAAGAAAAAATTACGCGAAGTATTTTCTATCGTGGACGAATTTTCTGAAATTCGCGAAGAATGGCAGAAATTTTACAAAACCCATTTCAACTGGGATGTGGATTTCAGCCAAGTAATTATTCCGGCTATGCCCACGAACTACCAATGGCGATTGCTTTTCATTCCAAAAGGAATGACATTGAATTTTGCTTTTGAAATTTGTTCAAAACTTTTTAGGACATGGAAATATGCCGATGATTTGAATTATGCTGTTCCAAGAAGTATTCGTAATGCTCAAAATCATTATGCAGTTTGGGTTCGTAGTGAAGTTGAACCAGACCAAGAATTTCTTGGAAAATCAACTAAACAAGCAGATCCAGAAATGAAAATCGGTATTACTTTATTAGAAAGAATTATTTTTGAAATAAAGTATTTTACAAGTACTGGAGATCATTTAGATATTGAAAGAATAACTTTTTGTTCCGGTTCTCGCAGTTCCGGTGGTGATGTGCCGGGCGCGGATTGGGGTGGTGACGAGTTCAGGGTGTGCTGGGTCGACTTGGGCAGTTGCGATTCCGATTACGGTATCCGTTCAGCAGTTTCTCTTTAAATTTTTTATTTTTAATCTTAAAATCGTGTTTGCAAATTAGCGCTGTGTTTCACACAGCGCTTTTATTTTTGCTTTTTAAACTAAAAATGCTAGTATAATCTAGAAGTTATTTAAATTTTATTAGTCCCGACGTAAAGTCGGGACCCCGACCAAATTTATTAGCGTCGGGGTTAATCAGTTCGCGTTCAGACACAAAGTAATGAAACGAATAAGTTTCAATACTGCAGTCTGGATACGAGCTAAACCTTCTGTTTCACGCAGAAGAAAAATATATGAAACAAAAAGAGTTTTCAATGGAAATTGGTGGTAAAAAAATGACCGCTATTTTTTCAGACTTAGCAGAACAAGCTCACGGTTCGGTATTGCTTAAATATGGCGAGACAATTGTTATGGCGAATGTTTGTATGTCTCACGATAAGCAAAATGGTTTAGGTTTTTTTAATTTGACGGTTGATTATTTAGAGAAATTTTATGCTGCTGGAAAGATTCTTGGTTCGCGTTTTGTGCGTCGAGAGGGACGACCTTCAGAAGATGCAATTTTAGCATGCAGAGTAATTGATAGAACTTTGCGTCCGCTTTTTGATCAATCAATTCGTCACGCTGTGCAATTAATTGTTACAGTGATTTCTGTTGATGATAATGATCCAACAATTGTTGCAGTGAATGCTGCGTCTTTGGCTTTAGCGGTTTCGAATATTCCATGGAACGGACCGGTTGGTTGCGTAAGAATTGGGAAATATGACAGTGATGTTTTGACCGTAAATCCTTCTCAAAAATTACGAGAAAGAGATGAGCAATATAAATTTGATTTAACTGTTTGTGGAAAAGGTGGTCACGTAAATATGATTGAGGCTTCAGCTCATCAAACTTCCGAAGAAGAATTGGAAGAAGCTTTACAAAAAGCTAGCGAAGAAATAACTAAATTGGAAGATTTTCAAAAGGGAATTGTGAAAGAAATTGGAAAAGAAAAAAGAGTGATTGAAAAGCCAAAAATTTCTGATGAATCTGTAAAATTGTTTAATGAAAATATTTTGCCAAAAATGGAAAAAGCAGTTTTTTCTGGTCCTGGTAAAAAAGAAATTGATGATTTGCATAATGTTTGGAATAAATTAGTAGCAGATAGTTTTCCAGATCGAGACGATTTCGCGGAAGAAGATAATCTTTTTGATAATACAGAAAATGACATGATTCATAAAAAAGCGATTTACGAAGACAAGCGTCCAGACGGAAGAAAAATGGATGAGCTTCGTGATCTTTATGCTCAAGCTGGCGGAGTTTCAACTATTTTGCACGGTTCAGGAATTTTTTATCGTGGAGGAACGCACGTACTTTCAGTTTTGACTTTAGGCGGACCGGAAGATAGAAATTTAATTAACGGACTTCAATTGAAAGTAGAAAAAAGATTTATGCATCATTATAATTTTCCACCATATTCAGGTGGAGAAGTTGGACGAACAGGAAATACAAATCGCAGAGAAATTGGTCACGGCGCTTTAGCAGAAAAAGCAATTGCGATGGTTTTGCCTTCGGTTGAAGAATTTCCTTACACGATTCGAATTGTTTCTGAATCGATGGCATCGAATGGATCAACTTCACAGGCATCAATTTGTGGAAGTACTTTAGCGTTGATGGATGGTGGAGTTCCAATAAAATGTCCAGTCGCTGGAATTGCGATGGGATTGATGCACGAGACAGATGAAAAATATAAAATTTTAACTGACATTCAAGGACCGGAAGATCATCACGGTGATATGGATTTCAAAGTTGCTGGAACAAAAAATGGAATTACAGCAATTCAACTTGATGTGAAAGTTGAAGGTGTGCCAATAAAAATTTTAGGTGAAGCGATGAGACAATCTACAAAAGCTAGAATTGCAATCATAGAAAAAATTGAAAAAGAAATTTCAGCTCCTCGCGCAGAAATTTCTCCAAATGCTCCAAAAATTTTGGTTATTAAAATTAAACAAGATCAAATTGGTTTGGTGATTGGTGCTGGTGGAAAAACTATCAAAGAGATAAAAGAAAAATCTGGCGCTGAAATAACTATTGAAGATGATGGAAAAGTTTATTTGACTGGTAAAGATGGTTCAGCAGAAAAAGCAAAAGAAATAATTGAAGAAATGACTCACATATTTAAAATTGGAGAAGTGTTGAAAGGTGAGGTTGTAAAAATTGCTGACTTCGGAGTTTTTGTTCGCTTAAATCAATTTACAGATGGAATGGTTCATGTTTCTGAAATTGCACCATTTCGTGTTGAGAGAATAAACGATATAATAAAAGAAGGCATGATCGTGCCAGTGAAAGTTATAAAAATTGATGAAGAACGTGGCAGGCTTGCTTTGTCTATAAAAGAAGCTGATAAAAACTTCTTTGCTCCAAAAAGTTAAAAATTAAAAACAAAAAATCACTAGATGGGAGCTAGTGATTTTTTGGTGCATAAAAAAAGAGCTAGTTTCCTAGCTCTATATTAAATAAAAACATTTTTTACGAGGAATTTATCATTCCACCGAGAAAAGGTAAAATTCCTCCTGCTGCGATGAATGCCTCGATGGCTTCTTTAGCCATGACATACCTCCTTTTTAAATTAAACGATTAGGTTGATTGTACGAACACCTCCAAAAATGGAAGCGTTCCTCCTTGTGCCAGGAATTCCTGAATGATACTTTGCGTCATTTTATTTACCTCCTTTCTTTAATGAATAATAAAAATTTTTCTATTTGTTCAAGTTGTGTTTGCATCTCAGTACGCAATGTGACAAATAAATCGTGAATTACTTTACCGACTTTCTTTTTCGAAAGTGGTTCAATAATTTCATTTGCAAGCGTTATGCCTTTAGATAAAATTTCTTGGAAATATCCTCCTTCAACCAAAAATACATACAATTCATCAGGCGTCATTGTCCAATTAGGAACATCCCTCAATAATGTTGTGTACCGCTTTTCCTCATAGTCAGTTTTCCAATCATACAAATCATCTACAAGTTGAATAGGGAGCATCATTTTCTTTGCAGTTTCAAAAAGCATTTCGCCATAACCACTGTATGTTAGTGGTGCAAGGAGAACAGCAGATGCAACAATCATTTGATTTTTATCAGATGCAATTACAAGTTTTTCTTTTAATCTTCCTTGTTTTTGATCCTCAATTGTTTCAAGAATGAATGTGGCAGATGCTTTTTTTACGGCATCATTGAATTGTCTGATCCAATAATCAACTTGAACATTGAATTCTTTCTGTTGAATTTTAAATAGCGACATAGTTTCAGTAAGTAACGTGTTTTGCCATTCTGTTCGATGTTTGCTTTGTTCATCACCATAATTTTTTTCAAGCAATTTTTGAATATCTTGAACAGTCGTTGCTTCAGACGGATATTCAATGAGTTGTTTTTTGTGATTTGAATCTTGAAAATCATCAAGCTCTAATATAAGAGCGTAAAGACAAAGTATTTGGACATGCAACTGCTCAAACATTTTTCTTCTCTTTTGATTTTTTAGATCAAGCCAGTCTTCAAACATAAGGGCAAGCAAAACTCCGTATCTCACGATGTTTGGATTGCCAACCAGTGTTTGATATCTTTCTGCAATAAGCTCGCCATTTGGGAGCAGACGCAGTTTCTTTAATGTTTCTGCATGTGCTTTTGCAAGGATTAATGCCTTGGAATGAGCGAATTGTTGTAGTTTCATTTTGTTTTCAATTTACGGTTTAGTTTTTCTTAGTTTATCATCTGCGTCAGATAAGTCAAAATTTTTTCTAATCTAAATTTAAGACGATGTTTTTTATTATTTTATTGTTATAATGTAAAGGATGGAAGAAAAAAATCAAATAAAAAAAATGAAAGTTGAAACTTTTGCCGATGATATGACAAAGGCAATTGAAAGTGGCGAAGGTGGTGTGATAAAAAAAATAATTGAAGAACAGGAACAGAAAGAAAATTTGAAAAAAAATTCTTCGCTTGAAAGCAATAAGAATAAAGTTTTTGTTATTGCCAGTTTTTTGTTGGTGCTCTCGGCTTTTATTATTTTTGTTTTGTTTTTCGTTTTTCGAGATAAAGTTCTTACCACGACCGTAGAACCAAAATTTGTGCCGATGATTTTTCTTGATAAAACCAATGTCATGGATGCTACCGGCTTAACGAAAGAAAAATTGGTAAATACAGTTTTGAATCAAATTAGTTCTTCGGAAATTCAAAATGGGGAAGTAGAAGGGATTTATTTGTCTGAAAATAAACAAGCGATTGGCTTTAGAGAATTTATTAATTTGGTTCAGGGCAATATTCCTTTAGATAAAATTACTTTTTTGAGCGATAATTTTTTAATTGGAATAAACAATACAAAAGATAGCATTTCTTTTGAACCCAGCAAGAATTTATTTTTTCTTCTTCAAATGCGTTCTATTAGTGATGTTTTTCCAGCGATGAAAGATTGGGAGAATAAAATGTTTTATGATTTTCACGGATTTTTTAATATACCAATAAATGCTGATAATAATTATTTACTGACGAAAGATTTTGAAAATGGAATTGTTCAAAACAAAAATGCGAGAATTTTGAAAGATAATGACGGAAACATTGTTTTAATGTATGTTTTTGTAAACGATACCTCAATTCTCATAACGAATTCTGAAGATACTTCAAAAGAAATAATCACTCGCCTTACTTACAACCAAATTGCGAAATAAAAAAGCCCTGTTTTAGTAGGGCTTTTCGTGATTATACTGACTAAAATTCAGTTTATTTTTTACTGACTCCTTCGAGTTTTCTGATAACTTTGGCAAGTATTTCAGCGATTTCGTTTAGCTTTTTACTGGCTTTGTCAAATTTATTTTTAGCTACACCGTGTTTTTTTAAGGCTTCTTTAGCTCTTTTGTCAGCTTCCCAAGACTTTTTGTACTTTTTGTTTTTAAGATATTTTTTTGCGTCAGCAAGAGCTTTTTTTGCGTCAGTTGTGGTTTTTTCCATTTCGGTGAGAGCTTCATTTGCTTCAACTAAAGCTTTGTGCGTTTCCTCGCCAATCTTTTTCATTATAGAATTGAGAGGATAGGTGTTTTTCTTTGTAGTGATTTCCTTGGTGTTTGGTTCACAGGAAACAAACATAAGCATTCCTACCATTGCGAGTAATCCCAGTAATTTTTTCATAGAACAGAGTTTTAAGTTTTTAATTTATTTTTTCTGTTTTTATATTACAAAATAATTCTTGACTTGTCAAATAAAATGATGCGTAGCATTTATCAAGTTTTTTTATCAAATTTCGGTTGCTATCTAAATTAAAAATGATATTATTCCACTATGCCTTTAAACAAACAAAAAATTAGAGAAAAATTGGAAAAAGAAAGAGACACTTTATTAGAGCAAATGAAAGATATGGGGAAATTAGATCCTGTGACAGGCGAATGGGAAGCTGTTCCAGAAGAACTTTCTTCTCCCGAATCAGACCAGAATGATATGGCTGATCGCTTTGAGGATTTTGAAGCGAGAAGTTCTATGATGAAAGTTTTAGAACCAAGACTTGCAAAAGTTTTATTTGCCTTAAAAACCTTGAATAGAGAAACTTTTGGCAGATGCGAAGTTTGTAAAAAAGATATTGAAAAAATGAGAATGGATGCGAATCCTTCTGCTAGAACTTGTAAAAAACATTTAAAAAATTAAATGAATTATAAAAATCCAAAAAATTTTGGCGTCTTCGCCCTCGGAGACATAGGACAGGGAACCCACGACGCTTTAAATTTTTTAAATTTTTAATTAAATAATAAAATGAGCTTTGCAAAAACTTATTCTGCGCAGGTTAGTTTCCTTAAAGGACAAATTGTGACAATTGAAGTTGATTTGTCGCGTGGTTTGCATTCTTTTAATATTGTTGGACTTCCAGATAAAGCAGTTGATGAATCGAAAGACAGAGTAAGTTCTGCTATAAAAAATTCTGGTTTTCAATCTCCAAAAGCAAAAAATCAAAAAATAATTGTTTCTCTTTCACCGGCTGATTTGAAAAAAGAAGGCCCTTTTTTTGATTTAGCAATTGCGCTTTCCTATATGTTGGCGTCGGGAGATTTGAAATTTAATCCGGAGAAAAAAATTTTTCTTGGAGAACTTGGTTTGGACGGAACTTTAAGACCAATCAGAGGAGCTTTGCCTTTGGTGCAAGAAGCGAGAAAAATGGGTTTTGAAGAAATTTATTTGCCAAAAGAAAATGCTGTTGAAGCGGCTCTAGTTGATGGAATAAAAATTTTTGGCGCTTCTAATTTAAAAGAAGTTGTGGAACATTTAAGTTTCGGTGATCCCAAAATTTATTCAGATCACAGCAATCCCGATGAAATTTTTTCGGGTCCTCGGAAGGGGGTCAGCCAGACCACTCAAAAATTTATCGGGATTGCTGTTCAACCAAAAACGGAAATAAAATATGAAAGAGAAATGAAAGGTTCGGATTTTTCTGATATTCGTGGACAAGAAGGCGCAAAAAGAGGTTTAGAAATTGCAGCAGCTGGCGGTCATAATATTGCAATGTATGGTCCACCTGGAACTGGAAAAACAATGTTGGCGCGAGCTTTTTCTCGTCTGTTGCCGGATCTTGGTGTTGAAGAAGTTTTAGAAATTACTGGAATTCATTCTGTCGCTGGAGCAGTCAAAGGTGAATTAATTTCATCGCCTCCGTTTCGTTCGCCTCACCATACTTCTTCTTATGTTTCGCTCATTGGTGGTGGAACTTTTCCAAAACCTGGTGAAGTGACATTGGCACATCGTGGGGTTTTGTTTTTAGATGAATTTCCAGAATTTGAAAAAAGAGTGATTGAATCTTTGCGTCAACCACTTGAAGACAATATCGTTTCAATTTCTCGCGCGAAAGGTTCGGCTATTTTTCCTTCTAATTTTATTTTAGTGGCTGCGATGAATCCTTGTCCTTGCGGAAATGCTGGCTCAAAACAAAAAGCTTGCATTTGTAAGCCGTCTGATTTAGATAGATATAAAAGAAAATTATCTGGGCCAATAATGGACAGAATTGATCTTTGGGTTTCGGTTGGAAATGTTGATTATAAAAAATTGGGAGAAAAAGGAGATGGAGAGAAAAGTGAAATTATAAAAAATAGAGTTCAAAATGCCCGCAAGATTCAAAAAGAAAGATTTTTGAAACAAGATAGAAATATTCAAACCAATAGTGAAATGAATGTAAAAGATTTATCAAATATTGTAAAACTTTCAGAGGAAGTTAGAAATTTGCTTGATAATAGCGCCGAGCAATTGGCGCTTTCCGCTCGCGCTTATCACAGAGTAATAAAAATCGCTCGCACAATTGCCGACCTAGAAAATTCTCCAGAAATAAATTCAAATCATATTTTAGAAGCAATACAATATAGACCGAAAGTTAATACATAAAACAAAAAAACACCCGAGCGGGTGTTTTTTTTGGTTTCATTCTTTTCGCGCGAAAAGAATTTATGCAACAGCGTCTTTTAAAGCTTTTGCAGCTCGGAATTTTGGAACTTTCTTTGCAGCTACTTTGACTTGTTCTCCAGTTTTTGGATTACGAGCCATTCTTGCAGCTCTTCCTTTTACAGAAAAGATACCAAAGCCGGCAACTGAAACTTCACCTCCTTTTTTCATGGTTGAGATAATAGCATCAAACATACTATCTACGATTTCTTCAGCTTGTACTTTTGTACCGCCAAGTTTTCCATGTACCAATTCAACTAGTCCTTGTTTATTCATAGAGATTTTTAAGGTTATTTTTATAATACTTTCGACCTTGCCCGGCCTTTAGCTTAGGGCCTTTTTGCATAAACTAATACATTCCCATTATATAACAAGGGTTTTTTAAGGGCAAGCCCAGACACCTATTTTAGTATTGCTTTTATTATGCCAAAAAAGAACAATGCTGAGAGTGATTTTTTAGATAAATAATATTAGACTCGTATTGATTTTATTGAAAAAGCAGAATAATACCAAAATAGGTGTGTGGGCAAGCTTATCTAGCGTATTCGATAACTCGTGTCTCACGTATCATTGTAACCTTAATTTCGCCAGGATATTTTAATTCTTGTTCAATTTTTACTGCAATTTCTCGCGCCATCAGTTTTGTTTCAGTATCAGAAAGCTTTTCTGGCGTTACAAATATGCGAATTTCACGTCCAGCTTGCAAAGCATAGGATTTTTCTACAGCAGGGAAAGCATTTACTAAAGCTTCTAATTCCTGTAAGCGTTTTAAGTAATTTTCAACTGAATCTCGGCGCGCTCCTGGTCGTCCTCCGGAAATTGCGTCAGCTGTTTGCACGATTATTGCTTCAATCGTCTCGTAAGGATGGTCTTCGTGGTGTGATTTCATGGCAGTAATGATTTTTTCGTCGGCACCAAATTTTTGCAAAATACGTATTCCAATTTCAACGTGTGTTCCTTGAACTTCATGGTCAAGAGCTTTTCCGATATCGTGAACCAAAGCGCTGGCTTTTGCTATTTGCACATTTGCTCCTAATTCTTCTGCCAACATTCCGGCAATGTGCGCCATTTCAATTGAATGTTGAAGAACATTTTGTCCATAACTTGTTCGGAAATATAATCTTCCAAGAATGGCGATGATGCGTGGATCAAAGTTAAAGATTCCACATTCATAAACTGCTTGTTCTCCTTTTTCTTTTATAATTTTATTTATTTCTTCTTTTGCTTTTTCAACCATTTCTTCAATTTTGGCTGGCTGAATACGTCCGTCTAAAATTAAATTTTCAAGAGCGACGCGAGCGACTTGTCTTCGGACTGGATCAAAAGATGAAATTACAATTGAACCCGGAGTATCATCAACAATTAATTCAACTCCCGATGCTCTTTCAAAAGCGCGGATATTTCTTCCTTCTTTTCCAATAATTTTCCCTTTTATTTCATTATTTGGAATTGTGACAGTTGAAGTCATCAATTCTGCGGCAGTACTTGAAGAAAGACGTTGAACTGCAGTAGCTAAAATGTCTTTTGCTGTTCTATCAAGTTTTTCCTCGTTGTTATTTTCAAGTTTTTGAATTCTAATTAAAAGATCTTCTTCGTATTTTTTCTCAATATCATGCATTAATTCTTCTTTTGCTTCCTCTTGATTTAATTTTGAAACTCTTTCTAATTCTTCTATTTTTTGATTTTCTAGATTTATAACTTTTTCTTGAATCTTTTTTATTTCTTCAACTTTAAGTTTTACATTTTCTGTTTCTTTGTTTAATTCAAGTTGTCTTGTGTCTAAAAGCTCATCTTTTTTAATGAGTCTTTTTTCTGTTTCTTTAAATTCTATTTCTTTCTTTTTTTCTTCTTCTTTTAATTCTGCAAGTGTTCCTTCTGACTTATTTTTAGCTTCATCCACAATTCTTTGCGCTTCTTCTTTTGCGCCGACCATCATTTGTTTAATATCTATTTCAATAGATCGTCTCTTTCCAAGAGCGATGATCACTCTCAAATAATAACCAATTAAAACGCCCAAAAGGAGTACGCCGACTCCGATTAGGACTATCATTAATGTTGTGTTCATAACTTAACGATATTCAATTTTAAAACACTGGTTTTATAACCCAATAGATTTTGCTGTTTGAAACGAAAACTTTTGAAGATTGTTTATATTTGTAAGCAGAATTGGTATCATAGCCGTATTAATAAAATGAATATTTAATAAAAATTTTTAAAATTCGATATCTGTATAATACTCTAAAAAGTTTTTTATGTAAATAGGCAACAGGAGTTTTGTTTATTTTGTACTTTTTGACTTAGTGACGATTTCGTCTATAATTCCATATTTTTTAGCTTCTTCTGCATCCATAAAGAAATCTCTTTCTACGTCTTTTTCTATTTGAGTTAATAGTTTACTGGTGTTTTTTGCCAATAATTTATTTAAATTATCTCTTGTTTTTAAAATATGCTTTGCTGTAATGGCGATATCAGTTGCTTGTCCTTCTACTCCGCCGAGTGGTTGGTGAATCATAATTTCAGCGTTTGGCAGAATATATCTTTTTCCTTTTTTACCAGCTGATAAAATTATTGCCGCGCCAGAAGCTGCAAGTCCGACACAAAAAGTTGAGACATCGGGACGAATATGATTCATTGTATCTACGATTGCCATGGTGGAAGTAACTGATCCACCAGGGGAATTGATATAAAAGAAGATATCTTTTTTTGCGTCTTCTGATTCTAAAAAGAGAAGTTGAGCAATTACAATATTTGCGACATTGTCATCAATTGGTCCTGCTAAAAATATTATTCGCTCTTTCAAAAGGCGTGAATAAATATCATAAGCTCTTTCTCCAAATTGCGATTTTTCTATAACTGTTGGAATTAACATATTTTAATTATATCAAATTTATTGATTTTCCAAAAATTGAAAAACGGCTTCGTTGGTTAATACATTTTCTGCGTGGATTTTTGCTCTTTCTGGGTCAGCTTCTTTATAATGTTCCAAAATCATTGCCACTTCTTTTGCAACTTGGTTTTCGTCAGCTTTTATTTTTTCTATTTTTGATATTTCATTTAAAATTAAACCGAGTTTTGCTTTTTTTTCAGCATCTTTTCTAAATTCTTTTTTTAAATCATCTACAGTTTTATTTAAATGTTTTAAATAATCTTCAAACTTCAAACCCATTTGAGTTATGTCAGATTCCATTCTGTATAAAGTTTTATTTAATTCTATCTCAACTAAAATTTCAGGCATTTCAACTTCTGTGTCGTCAATAATTTTTTCCACGATTTTTAATCTTGTTTTTTCTTTTTGCTGATTTTCTTTTTCTAATTTTATATTTTCTTTTAATTTTATTTTGAAATCTTCAACATCTTTAAATGGTCCAAGAGATTGAACGAAGTCGTTATTAACTTCAGGCAATTCTTCTTTCTCTTCTTTTTGTTCATGTTCACATTTTTCATCAGTGCATTTATGCGCTTCAGCCATGTGTTTTTTAGGAGCTCTGGATTTTCTGATATCCATAATTGTGTCCTCAACTTCTTTTTCAGTCACTTCAATATTTTTTTCCTTGTCTGTTATTTCAGAAATTATTTTATTTGCGATTTTTTTATAATCTGGAAGTTTTATTTCCGGCATTAGGGCAGTTTTAATTTTAAATTCCAGAGGATTTTTTCTTGCTAATTTTGTAATTGAAATTTCTGGTCTAGTGATGACATCTAATTTTTCATTTTCTAAAATTTTTGGATAATGTTCTTCAAGCGCCATTTCTGCCATCTCTTCTAAAATGCGAATTTCCGGAACTTTTGATAATAAAATATTTTGTGGAACTTTTCCTTTTCGGAAACCATCCACTTCTACTTCAGCGCCAATTTTGTTTAAAGCTCTATCAAAATAAAGCTCAAATGCTTCAGCTGCTAATTCTCCTTCGATTTCTACTTCGCTTTTTGGTAACTTTTTAACGTTTGTTTTTAACATCTTCACATCTTATAACAAAAAGAAATTATTTTCAACAAAATAAAAAACCCGACTTCTCGGGTTTTTTATTTGTCTTTTATTGAATTGCGTCTACGTTTACATCAATATTTGTATCTGTTGAATTTATTTCTTGATCTAGACTGTCTAATTCATCAGAACTGTTTTGAATATTTTGTTCTTCTTGTAATAGTTTTATTTTTTCATCGTTCTTAGCTTTTTGTTGCCATACATATATTCCGCCGATGACTAAAATGACAATTATGATGATTGATCCTATAAGAGCTCCATGTGATTTTTTTTCTGGTTCCATATTTTTTGTTTTAAATACTTTTTGCTCGAGTCAAATCCCGAGCAAAAAGAGAATTAGTTATTGATAATTTTTTATTCTGTTGTTGTTTCTGTTGATTCTTTTTCTTCCTTATTTTGCTTATTTGCTTCCTTTTTTAATTTTAAAGAATCTTTTAATGATTTTGATGCATCTATTAATGCTTGGTGAGCTTCTTTTATAAGAGTTTTTGTTTCTTGCGCTAAAGTTTTTAATGCAGTTTTATTTTCTTTTGTAAGTTGGTTTGTTGATCCAGCAAGTAATGTTGTTGCTTCTGTAATTTTTGTTTTGGCGCTATCTAATTTTGTTTCAGCTACTCCAACTAAAGTTTTTGCGCTTGTGGTGTCAATTCCTTTTGCTTCGAGTTTTGTTATAAGAGCATTAACTTTATCTTTTAATGCGCTGATTCTATCTGTTGCATTATTAAATCTTTCCAAAGCTTGTTCTCTTCCGAGAAGTCTTTCTTCCTTAATTTTTGCTTTAATCGTATCTTTTTCAGTTTTTAAACTTGCTTTTAAAGCTTCGAATTTAGTTTTTGCAGCTGCTCTATCTGCTTCGATTTTATTTTTAATAGCTTCTCTTTCGACTGATATTTTTTCTTTTATATTTTGTATCTCTACTTTTTGTTGGCTAATGAGACCAGCTTGATTATTTTCTTCAGCTAAAGCAAAAGAAAAACCAGAAGAAAATACGAACAAAGTTGTGATAAATAAACTTAAATATTTTTTCATAAATTTATAATAAATTAAACTAATAATTTTGACCTTTTGAACTGACTAACATTATACACCTTTTATGACGTTGTAGAAAATAAAAGCTTACAAATAAAAAAGCATGCTGTTTTTGCATGCTTTTCTGTTTTGTAGCCCAAATCTAAATTAAAGTTACGACCTCGTTTATAAAAGATTTTTTCAAGCTTTTTATAGAGCTTTAGAGCTTTGACTTTTTGTTTTTGAGTTCCATGCAAGAGAGCTTCGGTTAATATCAATTTATATATTGGCTGGTAATCAACACCATTGCCGATATTCCCCTTGGTTGCATTTATTGCTTTGAATTCTTTCTCAAAATTAATTGAGCTGTCAGCTTTAGCTTTCAGGAAATCTTTTACCCATTTTTCGTATTGTCTTTGGGCCAGATATTTTGCCTGAGGGATAGTTGCATTTTTGATAAGTTGGCAATAATCTTTTGTTGACATAGTATCTGTATCAATTGAATCAATATTAATTTTTTTTCCATTGACTTCAACGATTTTTTTTAATTCCTTAGTTGTGCTAGTGGGTCCATGCGCAACTTTTTTTTGGGCGTTGCTATAGTTGAACCCGATTAAAAAGATCAATAATAAAAAAATTAAATTTTTCATAGTCTGTATTTTTGGTTTTTAATTTATTTTTCTAAATAAAATATAGCACTTTTAAATCTAAATGTCAATAAACAAAAAAATCCTCGGGCGAGGATTTTTTTGTTAGTTATTTTTTTATTTTATAACAAGAAAGCGACGATCAATAATGCAACAATGTTTAGAATTTTGATCATTGGATTGATTGCTGGGCCTGCTGTGTCTTTATAAGGATCACCAACTGTGTCTCCGGTAACGGCTGCTTTGTGAGCAGGACCACCTTTTCCACCAAAATTTCCAAGTTCAATATATTTTTTTGCATTATCCCAAGCGCCACCACCAGAAGTCATTGAAATTGCTACGAATAATCCTGTGATTATTGCACCAACAAGAAGACCACCTAGAGCAATTGGCCCAAGAAGGAAACCAACTAAGATCGGAATAAGAACTGGTATCAAAGCAGGGATTATCATTTGTTTGATTGCACTTCCAGTTACGATACTTACACATTTTCCGTATTCAGGTTTTCCTTCGCCGGTCATGATTCCTTTTATTTCACGGAATTGACGGCGAACTTCTTCAACAACTTTTCCAGCAGTTTTTCCAACAGCTTCCATACAAAGTGCACCGAAGATATAAGGCAAAAGTCCTCCAATAAATAATCCGACAATAACTTTTGGATTGCTTAAATCAAATTTCATAACTTCTCCAGTGATATTTTTTATTTCTTCTGTATATGCAGAAAATAAAACGAGTGCGGCAAGACCAGCAGAACCGATTGCATAACCTTTAGTAACAGCTTTAGTGGTATTTCCAACTGCGTCTAACGGATCTGTAATTTCTCGAACTGATTCTGGGAGGCCAGACATTTCCGCAATTCCTCCAGCATTGTCTGTGATTGGTCCGTAGGCGTCGATGGCAACAATAATTCCTGTCATTGAAAGCATAGACATCGCAGCTACTGCAATTCCATAAAGTCCGCCAAAATTATAAGTAATTAAAATTCCAGAAACGATTGTTATTAGAGGGAGAGCGGTTGATTTCATTGAAACAGCTAAACCTTGAATGACATTTGTTCCGTGTCCTGAAACTGATGCTTTTGCAATTGATTTAACTGGCGCATATTTTGTAGAAGTAAAGTATTCAGTAATTATTACTAAAGCTCCTGTTACAAAAAGACCAGTAAGCGCACAAATAAATAAATTCATTACGGAATAAATTCCATTGTCGGACATTAACATTTTTGTAATTGGATAAAAAGATATTGCGGCTAAAATTCCGGAAGCAATTAATCCTTTATAAAGTGCACCCATAATATTTTTTTTCTTTCCAAGTTTTACAAACCAAGTTCCAATGATTGAACAAATTATTGCAATAGCTCCGATGGCGAGCGGATAAATAATTGCTCCCTTAAAACCAACAAAAAGAAGAGAACCAAGAAGCATTGTTGCCACTGAAGTTACAGCATAAGTTTCAAAAAGATCTGCCGCCATTCCTGCGCAATCTCCAACATTATCTCCAACATTATCAGCGATGACTGCCGGATTTCTTGGATCATCTTCTGGAATTCCAGCTTCAACTTTTCCAACCAAATCAGCTCCAACGTCTGCAGCTTTTGTAAAAATTCCTCCTCCAAGTCTGGCAAAAATAGAAATAAGAGAAGCGCCAAAACCAAGACCGATTAAAGCTTTTATGTCTCCAGTAATTAAATATAAAAGAGTTACACCAAGTAAAGCTAATCCAACAACAAGAAGTCCGGTAACTGTTCCACCTTTGAAAGCGACACTAAGAGCTTCTTTTAAACCACTCTTTGCGGCTTCAGTTGTTCGAACATTTGCCCTAACAGAAACATTCATTCCAATATAACCAGCGAGCGCAGAAAGAAATGCTCCAACAATAAATCCAAGAGCAGAATTAAAACCTAGACTTAGCCAGAGAATTGCAAAAAGAATTATTGCAATTATTCCAATCGTTTTATATTGCTTATTTAAATAAGCTTTCGCTCCTTCGGAAATTGCGGCAGCGATTGATTTCATTTTTTCATCTCCGCTACTTTTTTTTAGAATAGTTCTGGTTAAAAATAGACCATAGACGATAGCTAACACTGAACTAATAATTGCAAACCATAAAAATTGACTCATATATTTTATTTTTTATTAATAATTTTTTAATTATAATTTATTCTTCGACTTTTTCAACTTCTTCTGGAGTTGCTTCTTCTGTGATTTCCACTTTTTCTCCGTCGGTTGAAGCAATTTCTTCTCCACCTTTTCCTTTTATATCAATTCTCCAGCCAGTTAATTTTGCTGCGAGACGAACATTTTGTCCTCCTTTTCCAATTGCTAGAGAAAGTTGGTCTTCTGCAACTTCTACAACCGCTTTATGTTCTTTTTCATCAACTTCAATTGAAAGAACTTTTGCGGGAGATAAAGAATTTGAAACAAATTCTTTTGGATCTTCGGACCATGGGATAATATCAATTTTTTCTCCAGAAAGTTCCTGAGTAACAGTATTTACACGAGTTCCTTTTTGACCTACACATGAACCAACTGGATCAATATGATCGTCATTTGAGTGCACAGCTATTTTAGAACGTGCACCAGCTTCTCTGGCAACAGATTTTATTTCAACAATTCCACTTTGTATTTCTGGAGCTTCAGTTGAAAAAAGTTTTTCAATAAATTTAGGATGAGTTCGAGACAAACGCAAGTTGATTCCTCTTGCTGTGTCTTCTACAGAATATAAATAGGCACGAATTCTTTGACCTCTTTGAAAATATTCTCCGGGAATTTGTTCTTCCGTTGGCAAAATTCCAGTTGCGCGATTGAAATCAATATAAACATTTCCTCTTTCAACTTTTTGGACGATGCCAGAAATTATTTCTCCTTCTTTTGTTCCATATTCGTCTATTACAGAAGCTCTTTCCGCTTCGCGAATTCTTTGAATGATTACTTGTTTTGCTGTTTGAGCGGCAATGCGTCCGTAATCATCTTTTTGTTCAAGAGGAAAAATTATTTCTTCATCCAACTTTACATCTTTTTTAATTTTTTTAGCGTCTTCCAAAAGAATGTGATGTTCGGCATTAAAACGAACTCTTTCATCATTTTCATCTTTCTGAGAATTTTCTTCTTCACCTTCTTCTTCTATTCTCGCAGTAGTTTCATCAACTACTATTTTTATTTGAAAAAAATCTGTCTTTCCACTTTCCAAATCAAATTTTGCTCTAATGATTTGTCCTTTTTTTCCATAATCTTTTTTATAGGCAGCTGCCATTGCTTGCTCTATTGCGTCTAATATTTTCTCCTTTGGAATTTTTCTTTCTTGTTCTAGCTGTTCCAAAGCAGATTTAAATGTTTTTATATCTAACATTGATTTTGCGAAATCACATCGTGCAACCGTCATATTGGCGCGATGCAATTTATTTCTATTATTAAATTGTTTCTACCACAGACTATTTGGTAAAAATAAAAGCCCCGTTCTGCAGGACTTATACACTAATAGATTAGCACTTTTAATTTTAAAAGCAAGATTTTTAATATCCACATTAAGTCTTTACTTTCTTTCAAAATGTTTTAGTTGTATAATTTCAATATGTCAAAAAATAAGAAAGTTTTAATAATAGTATTTTCTCTTATCATTATTTTAGCTATAGCGTATGCTCTTTATTTCTTTTTTTACAAAAATAAAAACATAGAAGTACAGCCAACAGGTTTAACAGATGTACAAAAAATAGAAATTTTAAATAAATTAAATTCAGGAACAGAAACGAAGTCTCTTGCAGATAAAGAAAGAGAAGAAACTTTGAAAGAGTTAAATGCTGGAACAGTGAAAAGTACACCATTAACAGATGCCCAAAAGATGGATATATTAAGTTCTCTTAATCAATAAATATATGAAAAAATTTAAATTAATTTGTTTTCTAACAGTTCTCATAGTTTCAGTTTCTTTTATATTTTTTTTATATTTTACGCATAAAACACAAGCTCAAAGTGTTAATGCTGTTTCAGGTACGGCAAGTATAATTAATAGCGTTGGTTATAAAATATATTTTTCTAGCACTGACAATGGAAGTCCTCTTGGTGGAACTTCTGGAAATATTCCTTATAGTGTTCAATATAATCCTTCTACTTTAGGAATGACTGGTTATGCTTGGTCTCCTGAATATGGATGGATTCAATTTAATGGAGCGACAGCTACAGCTTTATCTTTTGTGGGAGTGAATGATACGGAAAGCCCAACAGATTGGGCAAAAGGATTGATAAAATTAACTGGTACTGATGGTGGAACTACTGCAAATATTCTTTATAAAGTATTTTTTGATCCTTTAACTGGTGTTGTTGATACAACCAATCATTGGGCTTGGGGTGGAAATGTTATTGGTTGGGTAGATTTTTCTGGTGTTTCTGTTGCTTTGGCTGGTGTACCTAGTTGTACTTTGACTGCTACACCATCTGCTATTAATTCTGGAGATTCTTCTCTTCTTATTTGGTATGGAAGTAATCTCGCTTCTTGTTCTGCTTCTGGCGCTTGGTCTGGTAGTCAACCAATTTCTGGTGGTCCATTAAATACGGGAGCTTTAACAACATCAACTACTTATACTCTTTCGTGTTTGGGAACTAATGGAGCAAATACACAATGTTCTACAACGATAACTGTTGTAGATTGTTCTACTAATCCAATTTATCCATTATGTTGTTCTGTTAATCCAACTAATCCAGCTTGTGTTTCTACACACAAAGTGTGCGTGAGTGGATCATGTGTTTCAGTTAATGGAGCAGGATCAGATACATGTACAAATGATTCTATGTGTACAATAGTGACACCTATATCATGTACATTAGCGGAAATGAACAATACAGAAAATTTACCTTGTTATTGTCCAGCTCATCCAACAGAAGTGACCCCGGTAGATTGTGTAACTTTTTGTTTAAATAATCCTTCTGCTTGTAAAAAAATACCACACTATATTGAAAATTAAAAAATTATAAATTAATAAAAAATTATGAATAAAAAAAATATTTTACAAGCAATAAAAATTATAACTTTAGGTCTAATACTTAGTTTTGGTATAAATTATGTATTTTCTGCAGTTGGAGATGGAGGAGGTGGAGGAGGTATAGCATTACCACCGTCTTTGAATGTTCTTGGACCAATAAATGTTGGACCATCTAATCAAACAAAAAGTGGAGGTCTTGATGTCGGAGTTATTAACGGTAATTTGAGAGTATTGAATGGCGGATTTTTATCAAATGGTCCTGCGATATTTAATGATGTTGTTGGCATAGGTGTGCAATTTCCAGCAGTAAAACTTGATGTTAATGGCGCAGTAAAATTTGGAAATCAAGTTGTTTCTCCAGCATGTGTTCCGGCTATAGCTGGATCTGTGAGATATAATAGCACTCTTTCTTGGATGGAATATTGTAATGGTATAGTTTGGACTCCTCTTGGTGGAGCTAATCATTGGACTAAAGATGGATCAAAACTTTTTACTACTGTTTCAACAGACAATGTTGGAATTGGAACAAATACACCTACTGACAAACTAGTAGTTTTTGATCCAAATGGTCCTTCATTTCAGCTTGGAGAAAGTCCAACACAAAGAGCTGTATTTAAATGGAAACACAATTCAGCTTCTTTGAATATTTCTAATAAGGGGACTATTGATAATATGATAGTGTTAGATAGTAGCAGTGGTAATGTTGGAATAAGAACAGATGATTATGTTTATGGTCCAGCTAAATTACAGGTTAATGGACCGATGTCTACAGATTCAATATTTTTTTCAGACGACGCAGTAGTAGTAACGGATGGTTCTTCTTGTAGTGCTAGTGCTCCACGCAATTTAAGTCCATGTAATTCTTCTGCTCATGATCCTACAAATCCTTTAAATACGGTTTCAATACAAACATTATGTGTTTGTGTACAATATTCAAATAATTCATATACAACTGTTTGGAGAGCAATAGCGCAATAAAAAAATATTTTAAATTATAAATTAACAAAAAATATGAAGAAAAATAAAATGATACAAACAACAAAAATTATAGTTTTAGGTTTAATACTTAGTTTGGGTGTAGATTATGTATTTTCTGCTCCGATAATTTTAAATCCTATTCCTCCTGTTAATAATGTTTATGGACCAATAAATGTTGGACCAAGTATTCAGATAAAGAACGGAGATTTAAGCGTGAATGGATTTTTAGGAACATTGAATGCTGCTTTTTTAAAGAATGTAGGTATTGGAATGACTACGCCAACTTGGCCGTTGCAAGTTAAAACATCCATCACTGACAGTTCACCACAAGCATTTTTTGAAAATGGTTCATCAGAAGGATTAGAAATTAGGCATACAGGAAACAATGGAGGATATGGAGTTGTTAATTCGATTTTGTTATCTTCTATAAAAGAAAGTGGTGGAATTTTTAGACCATTGGCTTTCGCAACTTCAAATGTTGTTAGAATGTTTATAGACATAAATGGACAGGTTGGAGTAGGAACGATAGCTCCAAAAACCAAACTTGATGTAAATGGTGCGGTAAAATTTGGAAATCAAACGGTTGCTACACTTTGTAATGCAATGACTTTTGGATCTCAAAGATATAATTCTGTTTCTAATGTTATGGAATTTTGTAGTAATAATAGTACCTGGATACCTATTAGTACTTTTGGTGGTACTTATACAGTTTATGCTCAAACTGCTGGGGGGCATACTGCAGGTGATTGTTTTACAGGCAATCCACTTCATAATAATACTTGTGCATGTCCTTCTGGTTTTAGTAGTTACACAATGGCTGAATATACTTTTATCTCTTCACCTGGGAATTATCTACCTTATTTTTTGAAAGGTTGTCACAATTAAATTAAATTAAATTAAAATTAAGCAAAAAAATCTCCCTAAATGGAGATTTTTTTGCTATAATAAAATTAATGCAAGTTGACCAGGAACAATTAAAAAAAATTCTTTTGGATTCAGCACTTATTTCTCGTTCTGATTTAGAAGAAGAAATAAAAAAAGCTGAAGAAAAAAAACAAAAACTTGGAAATATTTTGCTTTCTGATGGAAAAATTTCTGAATCAGATTTAAAAAAGACAGAAGCTTTCATTCTTGGTATTCCTTTTGTTTCTCTAGTGAAAGAAAAAATTGATTTTTCAGTTTTGTCATTGATTCCAGAACCAATTGCTAGAAATCATAATATAATTGCTTATCATAAAAATGAAGGATTGGAAGTTGCGATGCTTGACGTTGATGATTTGCCGGTAATTGATTTTATAAAAAAACATTCAGGACAAAAAATTTTACCAAGACTTACGGATACTGCTTCAATTAAATCTGCTCTCGTCCAATATGGAAAAACTTTGCAAGCAGAATTTGATGACATAATTCAAAAAGAAACTTCCGCTTTAAAAAATATTACTGAAGATACCGAAGAGAAGTCTGAAAAAGAACTTAAGGAGATGGCTGAGGATTTGCCTGTGATAAAAATTGTTGGCTCACTGATTTCTCATGCAATTCTTCAAAATGCTTCCGATGTTCACATAGAACCAGGGGAGAATGATTTAGTGATTCGTTATCGCATAGATGGTATTTTACATGATGCCATGATTTTAAATAAAAATGCTGCTCCTGGAATTGTTGCTCGCATAAAGGTTTTATCAAATTTAAAACTTGACGAAAAAAGATTGCCTCAGGATGGAAGATTCAAAATAGAACAAAATGGTGAAAAAATTTCTTTTCGTGTTTCAACTTTGCCAATTTTTTACGGTGAAAAAGTTGTTATGAGAATTTTAAAAGAAAATGCGCATGGTTTTGCTGTTGAATCTTTGGGTTTTCACGGTGAAGGACTTGAAAGAATTCACGATGCTTTAAAACAAAAAATTGGAATGCTTTTAGCTACTGGTCCGACTGGTTCTGGAAAGACGACAACTCTTTATACAATGCTTGATTTATTAAATAAACCTGACGTTAATATTTCTACCGTAGAAGATCCTATCGAATATCAAATGCCTCGTATAAATCAAACGCAAGTCAAACCAGAGATTGGCTTAACTTTTGCAAATGGTTTGCGTTCTTTGCTTCGTCAGGATCCTGACATAATAATGGTTGGTGAGATCAGAGATAATGAAACAGCTGGTTTGGCAATTAATGCTTCGCTTACTGGTCATTTGGTTCTTTCAACCATTCATACTAATTCCGCTTCTGGCGCAATTCCAAGATTAGTTGATATGGGAGCCGAGCCGTTTTTAATAGTTTCAACTGTTAAAACAGTCATTGGGCAAAGACTTGTTAGGAGGCTTGTCGCTAAAAAAGAGAAATATTTTTTGTCAGCGGATGAAATAAAAAACCTTGCAAAGCTTATTGATTTAGATAGAATGCTAGGTTTTTTGAAAGAAGAAAGGATCGTTGATCAAAATGCTGTTTGGGAAAAAATTCCGTTTTATAAAGCAATAAAAAGTGAAGAATCTGAAGATGGTTTTTCAGGACGTCTTGGAATACATGAAGTGTTGAAAGTTACTTCCACAATTAAAGAATTAATTATTAAAGGAAGTTCTCAAGATCAAATTGAGATTCAAGCTAAAAAAGAAGGAATGATGACTATGATTGAAGACGGAATTTTTCAAGCAGTTTTGGGATTAACAACATTGGAAGAAGTATTAAGAGTTGTTTCTGAATAAAAAATGATTTTTTCTTATAGAGTAAAATCTCAGGATGGAAAAATAATAGAAGATGTAATGGAAGCATCTGATCGTTTTGCTGTTTCTCGAGAACTTAGATCCCGTGGTTTTACACCTATGTCAGTTTCTGAGAAGAAGAGTAACACTTTTAATTCTTTAGTGATTTTTGATAAATTGTTTTCTAAGGTAAAAGTTTCAGAGCTTATTATATTTACAAAAAACTTAAGTGGAATGTTAAAGGCTGGACTTTCTTTATATCGCGCACTTTCTGTTTTACAGAAACAAACTAAAAATAAAACTTTTAATAAAATTTTAGTTTCTATGAGTGGTGAAATAAATTCTGGTGGCACACTTTCTTCTGGTATGGCTAAATATCCAAAAGTTTTTTCTAAATTATTTGTTTCTATGATGAAAGCAGGTGAAGAATCAGGAAATTTAGTTGGTTCTTTAAATGAAGTTGGATTAAATTTGGAAAAATCTCATACTCTTACAAAAAAAATTAAAGGCGCTTTAATTTATCCGAGTGTTATTTTATCGGTGATGATTTTGATGGGTATTTTAATGTTATCTTTTGTAGTTCCAACTTTGGCAAAAACTTTTGCAGAACTTGGAACAGAATTACCGTCTTCAACTAAATTTATAATTTTTTTAGGAAATTTATTTTCTAATAATTTAATTTTAACCTTAGTATTATTAGCATTAATTATTTTTGGCTCTATTTCACTTTTTAAAGCTTCTTTTATGCAAAAATATATTGATTTTATAATAGTTAGATTTCCTCTCATTGGCAACATGGTTAAAGAAGTAAATACAGCTCGCACAGCTCGCACGTTGTCTTCTTTATTATTGTCAGGAGTTTCAATAATTAAATCGATTGAAATAACTCAAGAAGTTGTTCAAAATATTTATTTTAGAAGAGTTTTGGAACAGGCGAAAAATGATATTGAAAAAGGATTGCCTCTTTCTAATTCTTTTGAAGAAAATACCAAATTATATCCAATAATGATGGCGGAAATGATTCAAGTTGGAGAAGAAACAGGAAATTTAGCTGATATGTTGCATGATATTGCAATTTTTTATGAGGGAGAAATTGAAAATAAAACAAAAAATTTATCTACTATTATTGAACCGTTTTTAATGATAATAATTGGAGCAGCGGTGGGATTCTTTGCAGTTTCTATGATTACGCCTATGTATACAGTAATGGATACTATAAAATAAAAATGAGAAATTTAAATCAAAAAGGAATAACGATTTCTGAAATATTATTGGCAATTGCTATTATTGGTATTTTGGCCGTATTAGTTTTGCCGGGATTTGCAAAAATTAAAAAAGTACAAGTATTAAAAAGTGCAACCGAGAACATAGTTTCTATTGTAGGAAAAGCTCGTTCACAGACTTTGTCTTCTCTTGATTCTTCAGAATATGGCGTACATTTTGGCTCAGATGAAATTGTTCTTTTCAAAGGAACTTCTTATTCTGAAAGCGATCCTAATAACAAAAATACTGAAATTATTTTTCCAGCTTCTATTTCTTCCATATCTTTAACTGGCGAAGCTGTTGATTTATATTTCAATAGATTAAGTGGCTTACCAAGTGTTTCTGGGACTATCACTGTAAGCGTGCCAGGATTATCATCAAAAACTATTACAATTTCTGCCATGGGTTTTGCAAGTATAAATTAAAAAATTCAAAAATGTTTTCTAAAAAAATAAAAAACAAGAATAGAAATAAAAACAGAGGATCAATGATGATTGAAATTGTAATAGCAACCTCTATTATTTCAGTTTCGGTTTTAGCTGCCATGAATGTTGCACAGCGCGCAATTATGATTTCATATAGAGCGCTTCACACTTCCCAGGCCGCTTTTCTTTTAGAGGAAGGAGCGGAAAATACACGCATTGCGCGAGACAATGCTTGGAACAATATAGTGTCGTTGAATTCTTCAGAACAGATAGGTTCTTTTACAAGGACTATTGTTGCTTCAAATGTGAATCGAGATGCAATTACTGGCGATATCGGATCTGGTATTGATGATCCAGGGACAAAGCTCATAACTGTTACGGTTTCTTGGTATCAAGGCGGTATTTTAATTGCCAAAACGCTTGGTTTTTATATAAACAATATTTTTTCATGATGTTTAAAAAAATAAAAAAAAATAATGCCGGATATTCTTTAGTTGAAACTATTTTTTATGTTGCGCTTTTTGCAATACTTTCCGTTGCTTTATTAGAAGTTATGATTACGATGACTGGATCATTTATGCAAACCATAATAAATAGAAATTTGATGCAAGGTTCTGTTGTAATTGAAAACATGTCTCGTGAACTTAAACAAGCCAATAATTTTTCTTTTGCCTCAAATGTTCTTACAGTGAATACGAAAGATAGTTCTGGTAATCCAAAAACCGTTATTTTTACATTTGCAAATTCTAATATATCGGTTCAAGATAGTGTTTTAGGAAATTTAGGAAATTTAAATCCATCTAATGTTTCAATTAATTATTTTTCTGTAAGTTCTATAACTACATTAAAAGGTAAAGCAGCAAGAATATCTTTGAGAGTTCACTCCAATAATGATTCAACGGACCGCACGGAGGATTTTTATAATACTGTCGTTTTAAGAGGAGATTATTAAAAATAAAATGAAAAAAGATTTTAAAAAAATTAAAAAGAATGAAGGTCAAGCGATGATTGTTTCCGTGATATTTTTTCTATTTATTTCTCTTGCAATAATTTCTGGTTTAGTTTCTCCTTCTGTCCAGGAATTTAAAGTTGCCAGTGATTTAATTAAATCTAGACAAAGTTTTTTTCTGTCTGAATCTGGGGTAGAGGATGCTTTTTATCGTTTGAAAAACGCCAAGCCAATTGGTGAGTCAACAATAATAACTTTAAATGACAATAGCGCTACAACAAATATTACGGATTCCGGCTATAATGAAAAAACTATTTCTTCTCTTGGTGATGTTTATAATACAAATAGAAAAAATGAAGTGGTTTTATCTACTGGAGATGGAATAAGTTTTAGTTATGGTATTCAAGCTGGAACTGGGGGTTTTTCCATAAACAAAGCGATAGTTAATGGAAATGTTTTTGCCAATGGAACTATTGTTGGCACCCATGATGATGCTACTGTTAAGGGGACCACCATTTCTGCTGGTGGAAGTGGACTTATTAATAATTTAAATGTTGGATTAGATATAAATGGAACAGGAAATGCGCAAGCTCACACAGTAACAGATTCTACTGTTCAAGGAACAATTTATTGTAAACATGGTTCTGGTAATAACAAAAGTTGCAATACTTCTTTGGCGGATCCTGCTTTTGCTCCAATGCCGATTACTCAGACACAAATTGATGAATGGAAAGCTGATGCAGCGTTGGGTGAAACAATTCCTAGTTTAACTATTTCCACCCCAACACAACTTGGCCCCAAAAAAATTAATGGCAATTTGACTATTAATGATAATTTAACAATCACCGGAACTATTTATGTAACTGGAAGAATTATTTTTAAAAATGGCGTTCACGTTTCTCTTAGTTCGTCTTATGGTCCAACAGGCGGAATTATAATTACCGACGGTTATATTGATTTGACTAATAATGTTATTTTTGAAAATTCTGGAAGTGATGGCAGTTATATTTTACTTCTTACTACCAGTTCTTGTCCTACAACAGGATGTTCTTATATAGACGCGATTGGAATTTATAATAATGCAGAAGCTGTAATTTTAAATGCTCAAAATGGGACAGTGCATATACATAATAATGTCACACTGAATGAAGTTGTGGGTAAAAAAATTATGATGGACAATGGAGCTGAAATTAATTATCTCTCTGGACTTGCGAACACGTCATTTACTTCTGGGCCCACCGGCGGATGGAATATAAAAAGTTGGAAAGAAGTAGAATAGTTTTTGTGTTATTATTTATATATGCGAATAAACAAAAATAAAGGATTCTCTCTTTTAGAAATACTTATAACTATAGCTATTATAGTGATACTTTCGGCGATAGTTCTTGCTTATAATGGAAGATTAAAAGAAAAAACGTATCTTTCAAGGGCGAATATAGAATTGAAAACTTTTGCTTATGCTCTTAAAATGTATTCATTTGAACACAGTGGTGCTTATCCTGCTGATGTGAATAGAGATTTGCCTGCTGGGCTTGAAAATTATCTTAGCGTAGCGCCTAATTGGCCGGATGCGCCATGGTCAGGAAGTGTTTATGACTGGGATAATTGGACGATTGATGGACAAAAAATATATCAAATTAGTGTCCGTTTTTGTCCGATTGGCGGACCTATTTCAGCATGTCATTTTCCAGATGAATCATGGGCAGAAAATTTTGATATAAACAGCGCATATTATTATTGTATTTCAGGAAGTTGCAGATCTCATCAAAATGAAGCAATTACTTATCCTGGATATTGTGCAAATTGCGCAGTGCAACCTTCTAATCCATAAAATTTAATTAGAATGATTATGTTATAATATTTTTATGTCTAAAAAAATTGCAAGAAAAATAATTTGCGCTAATTGGAAAATGAATCCTGTTTCCTATAAACAAGCAGAAAAATTATTTATTGCTAATTCTAAGTCTATTTCAAAAATAAAAAAGACGGATGTTATTATTTGTCCGCCTATTTTATATTTAGAAAAATTAAAGAGACGTTCAAAAAAATTGGCATTGGGTGCGCAGAATATTTTTTATGAAGAAAGTGGCGCTTATACTGGAGAAATTTCTGCTGATATGGTTTATGATGCAGGAGCACGTTATGTTATTTTAGGACATTCTGAAAGACGAGAAAATGGTGAAGCAAACGAGGATGTAAATAAAAAAATAAAGTCAGCGCTTTTTGCCGGGCTCAAGTCGATTGTTTGTGTTGGAGAAAAAGAAAGAGATGAAAATCACGAGTATTTAAATTTTATTAAAGAACAATTGGAAATAGCTTTAAAGAATATTTTAAAAAGTTCTTTATCAAAAGTTATTATTGCTTACGAACCAATTTGGGCAATTGGGAAAAATGCAGTTCGTGAAGCAACACCAGAAGAATTTCTTGAGATTAGTATTTTTATAAAAAAAGTTTTAAGCGATAAATTTGGTGCTCAGGCAATTGAAAAAATGAAAATAATTTATGGTGGTTCTGTTCATCCTAAAAATGTTGCTTCTTTTTTAGAACAAGGTGAGGCTGATGGTTTTTTAGTTGGTAGAGATAGTTTGGATCCAAAAAAGTTTGAAGAAATTATAAAAACATGCGAAGTATAAGAACAATAAAAAATATAAAAGGAAAAACCGCACTAGTGCGAGTTGATTTTAATGTGCCAATCAAAAACGGAAAAGTTTTGGATGATTTTAGGATTCAAAAAGCATTACCGACTATAAAATTTTTACAAAAAAAAGGAGCGAAAGTTGTTTTAATTTCTCATTTGGGTAAAGATGAAAAACAAAGTATAAAACCAGTTGCAGATTGTCTTAGAAAATATATTAAAAAAGACATAACTTTATTAGAAAATATTAGAAAATATAAAGGTGAAGAAAAAAATGACGATTCTTTTGCTCGTGGACTTTCTCGACTAGGAGATTTTTATGTTAACGATGCTTTCTCTGTTTCTCACAGAAAACATGCTTCTGTTGTTGGTATACCAAAATATTTGCCAAGTTATGCTGGTTTTCAATTAGAAGAAGAAATAAGGAATCTTTCAAAAGTTTTTAAAAATCCTCAACATCCATTTTTGTTTATACTGGGTGGAGCAAAATTTTCAACAAAAATGCCTTTAATTAAAAAATATATAAAACTTGCTGATTATTTATTTATTGGGGGTGCTTTATCAAATGATTTTTTAAGGGTAAAAGGTTATGAAATTGGAAAATCTCTAGTTGATAATACAAAAGGGATAGAAAATATTTTAAAAAATAAAAAATTAATTTTGCCAATTGATGTTCTTGTTTTGTCTAGTGGAAAATTGATAAATAAAAAAGTAGATCAAATTAAAAAAGATGAAATTATTTTAGATATTGGAAAAGAATCAATAAAAATTGCAGAAAATTATATTAAAAAATCAAAATTAATTTTATGGAATGGACCTTTAGGAAAATATGAAAATAGGGGAGATAAAGCAACTAAAAAATTATTAAAAACTGTTTCACAATCAAAAGCTGAAAGCATAGTTGGTGGAGGTGATATTGTTTCTATTGTTTCACAAATGAAAATAGAAAAAAAACTTTCTTTTGTTTCAACTGGTGGTGGAGCCACTTTGGATTTTCTCGCCAATGGCACTTTGCCGGGAATTAAAGCGTTAAAATAAGCATATTTTTGCCATTGACTTTTGACCTTAAATATGCTATTCTCTAATTGGAGACAATATTGTACTTCATAACTTAAAACTTAAAAAATGAGAACAAAAACTCTCGAGCAGAACACGGCACAAGATTTAGCTGGTCTGCAAGTTGATCAATTGCAAAAATTACGCAATGGCAATATGACCTTTGAACAGGTTAAATGGTTTAATAATCTCAGCTACGAACAACGTCAGGTGTTAATGGGGAAGCAGATTGAGAAAGAAATGATTCTCAGAATAATTTCTGGCTCTGAAGAATTAAAATTGGACGCTGTTGATGGAAATCAGACCATTTACAATTCAAAAGGTGTATTCACATCTATTGATAGCGATTTCAAAAACTATGGCGCTAACACAACTGGTTCTGCAACAAAAGAAACAAATGTTGATGTTTATGAAATGGTAAAAGATGCGACTTTTGCGCAGATGTTTGGTTCACTCGGAAACGATTTGGACAAACTGTGCTTAACTCAACATCAGATTTTAAATTTCATTTCAAAGCATAAAAACTGGCTTCGTTCCGACGGATATGCAACGTTCTTTCTGTTTAAATCAGGAGAAAACTTCTTCGTTGCTAACGTGTACTTCGACGACGATGGTTCGCTGGGGGTGGACGTGTTCAGGTTTGAGCTCGACCACGTTTGGGATACCAAGTATCGTCATCGTGTCGTGCTTCCGCAACTGAACGCTTAGTCATTTTGCATTTTTGATTCTTATTCTCTTAATCCCTTTGATTCTTAATTTTGAATTGAAGGGATTTTTTTATATAATAAATACGCAATTGCGTATAATCTTGCGGTCAAGGCTTCGAGATCACTTTTGTTAAAAATCTTCATTGAGAATTTTGTTGGCTAGGCTTACAAAAGAGTAATGCTGAATTTTTATAATAAAAAATAATTTAGTTGGTGTGATAAACTTGTGGACTTGTATGTCCCGAATAATATTCAATATATTTTCTAAACTTAAATGTTTTTAAAATTGTGGTGTCGTAGATGGTTTATTGCACAATTCTTCGTTGCTAACGTGAACTTCAACGACGATGGTTCGCTGAAGGTGAACGTGAACAGGTTTGAGAACGACAACGTTTGGAATACCAAGTATCGTCATCGTGTCGTGATTCCGAAACTTAATATTTCTCCCGTTATTTTACGGGAGTTTTCTTTTCAAGTCCTTTTTTCCAACCGCCGAGCATTCTGCCGATTTCGTTTAATTGTTCCGAAAGAATAGAATATTTTGAATTGGGGATGCATTTATTTTCCCAAGCAATTTGCAAAAAGAATTTTACGCCGTCTAATTTTGAAATTGCTATTGTTAGTTTTGATATTTTTAATTCTGGCGGAAGATAAATTGAAATAAAAATATTTTCCAAAAGACTTAAAAAATAATCTTCAATTTTTCCGCCTAAAGTGTAGCGATAAATTTTGGGAAAATCGTTAAATATTGCGAACCAAGAAGAGTAGGCGGTTTTTGTTTTTAGAAGCGCTGAAGGCGCTGAGGGGGGGGGGGTAAAATAGAATTATGTTTATTCATAAATACAATAATATCATAACAATAGAAAAACTGCTTCAAGCGTGGCAGGAATTTTTGCGCGGAAAGAAAAAAAGAAATGACGTGATTTTGTTTTCTATGAATTTAATGGATAATATTTTTTCTTTGTATAACGATTTAAAAAACAAAACATATATTCATTCCAGTTATAAAGCTTTTAAGATAAATGATCCAAAACCAAGAGATATTCACAAAGCGACAGTAAGAGACAGATTATTGCACCATTTGATTTACAATGCTCTTTATCTATATTTTGACAGGAAATTTATTTATGATTCGTATTCTTGCAGAGTGGAAAAAGGAACGCATAAAGCAATATACCGATTTGAAAATTTTATAAGGAAAGTTAGTAAGAATAATACTAAAACTTGCTGGGTTTTGAAGTGTGACATAAAAAAGTTTTTTGCGAACATAGACCACGATATTTTGAAAAGCATTTTGGAAAAATATATAAAAGACGAAGAGATTATTTTGCTTTTATCTAATGTTATAGATAGTTTTAATATTAATGGAAAAAACAAAAAAGGTTTGCCTTTAGGAAATTTAACTTCTCAGCTTTTAGTGAATGTTTATATGAATGAATTTGATCAATTTGTGAAAAGAAAATTAAAAGTAAAATATTATATTCGCTATGCCGATGATTTTGTGATTTTATCTGAAGGTAAAAAGTATTTAGAAAATATTTTAGAAAAGATGCAAGAATTTTTAGAAAATGATTTAAAATTAACAATGCATCCTGACAAAGTTTTTATCAAAACAATTGCTTCAGGCGTAGATTTTTTGGGCTGGGTGCATTTTCCAAATTACAGAATTTTAAGAACTTCAACAAAAAGAAGAATGTTTAGAAATTTAGAAAAGAATCAAAAACCAGAAACAATTGCTTCATATTCGGGAATGTTGAAGCATGGGAATGGTTATAAGTTAGAGAAAAAATTAAAATGCTGAAGTAATTCTTTTTATCAATTCATCGGGTTCGCCTTCTTGATATTTTTTTCTTGGGAATTGAGGAAAATTATCGTCAAAGTATCTTGGAATTAAATGTATATGAAAATGCGGAATTTCTTCTCCATTTACACCAACTTGAACATAATCACATTTCATTCCTCCTTTCATAGTTAACATTATTTTTTTTGTTAATATAAAAATTTCAGAAATTATTTCGTCGTTTGCGTCTTGCATCCAAATTATGTGTTCTTTTGGAATTATTAAAACATGTCCGTGAGAAACAGGTTGAATATCTAAAAAAGCTAGAAATTTTTCATCTTCATAAATTTTATGGCAGGGGATTTCTTTATTTACTATTTTGCAAAAAATACAGTCTGTTTGTTTCATCCCATTAGAAATTTTAAATTTAATAATTGTTTCGACATTTCCCATTAGCTGAATTTCTAACGGGACACGTATTTTTATAATAGCAGATTTTTGTAAATAAAAAAGTGCTACAAGGTTATTATTTGCAGCACTTTTTTGATTGTTTTTAATTATAATGTTTGAAAAATGCAAATTTGGGTTTTTTCTTTTCGTGTCCTTCTTCGTTTAGCATATTTCCCGAAAATAATATTATTTTCTTTGTTTCATTTTTGGAAACTACTACGGCTCTTTTCATTTTGATTTCAGTCGTAGCTTCTTCTTTTATTTCATTGTTTTGAAATCTGCGACCTCGTACACTTACTGGTCCGTTTTCAAATTCACAGATTACTCCAGGAACTAAATCCTTAGGATCAAGGCGATCTAAATTTACAGTTTTTGTCATTCTTTTTTGTATTTTATTGTTAAGAACTAAATTTAATTAAAGATATTATATATTTTTTATTTATAATGTCAACAAAATTTGCATATTCTATTGTGCTATACTCTACAAATGGAAAAACATTCAGAATTTACAAAAATTCTCCTAAAAAACCGCGGAGTTGAAAATGAAGAAGAAATAAATAAGTTTTTAAATCCAAATTATGAAGCTGATCTTCACGACCCTTTTTTAATGAAAGATATGGAAAAAGCTTGCGTTAGGCTTTTTACTGCAATAGAAGCGCAAGAAAAAATTGTTATCTATGCCGATTACGATGCTGATGGAATTCCTGGAGCAGTAGTTTTAGATGATTTATTTAAAAAAATTGGATATAAAAATTATGAAGTTTATATTCCGATGAGAAATTCTGAAGGTTATGGTTTAAATTTATCAGCTATAAAAGAATTTGCTGAAAAAAAAGTGAAACTTTTAATTACTGTTGATCTTGGGATTACAGCAGTTGCAGAAATAATTCAAGCAGAAGTTGATGGAATTGATGTGATAATTACAGATCATCATTTACCAATTATTGACGCTACGCAGTCGGAAGATTTTCTCGGTCCTCGGAAGGGGGTCAGCCAGACACTCGAAAATCTCCCAACTGCTCCGCATATTATTTTACCAAAAGCCTATGCAATCTTAAATCCAAAAGTTGATAATTATCCAGAAAAAATGCTTTGTGCTGCAGGTGTTGTATTTAAATTTGTTCAAGCTTTTATAAAAAAATATGGAGAATTTTATAAAATACACGATGGTTGGGAGAAATGGCTTTTAGATATGGTAGCAATTGCAACCCTTTCAGACATGGTTCCTCTCATTGGAGAAAATCGCGCATTAGCAAGTTTCGGAATGAAAGTTTTAAGAAAAACTCGTCGTCCTGGTTTACAAAAACTTTTAGCAAAAATGAATATGGACCAGAGACATCTTTTAGAAGATGATGTTACTTTTATGATTACACCAAGATTAAATGCGGCTTCACGAATGGATGATCCTTTACGGGCTTTTGAACTTCTTTCTACTCAAGATGAAATTGAAGCTGGAGAATTGGCAAAACATTTATCAAAAATTAATGATGAAAGAAAATTAATTGTTGCTAGCATTATGCGTGAAGTAAAGAAAAAAATTGAAAAACGAGAATTAGGTGAAATAATTGTAATAGGAAATCCAAAATGGAGAGTCGGAGTTCTTGGCTTGGTAGCTGGGAAAATGTCAGATGAATATAAAAAAACTGTTTTTGTTTGGGGAAAAGATGAAAATGATTTAATTAAAGGATCCTGTAGATCAAATGGAAAAATTTCTGTGGTGGAACTTATGACAGAAAACAAAGATCATTTTATTGAATTTGGTGGGCATGAAATGGCTGGTGGCTTTACTGTTCATAATGATAAAATTCATTTTCTTGAAGAAGCTTTTTTAAATTCTTTTAAAAATATAAAAGTTTTAGAAAAAAAAGATTTAACTGAAAATTATGACATTGAAGGTGATTTTAGTTTGGTTACTATGAAAAATTGGAAAGAGTTGGAAAAATTAAGTCCTTTTGGTTTAGCAAATCCAAAACCAGTTTTTCTTTTTAAAAATATAAAAATAGAAAAAATAAAAAAATTTGGTAAAAATGGTTCTGGAGAACACTTAGAAATAATTTTTTCTGATTTGAATAATATAAAAGTTAAAGCTATTTCTTTTTTTTCTAATTTGGAATCTTTTCAAGTTAAAATAGAAGAAAATTTAAAAGTAAGTCTTTTAGCGACTTTTGATTTTTCTAGATTTGGTGGAAAAGAGGAGCTTCGTTTGAGAATTATTGAGATATTGTAGTAATTAAAAATCTTTACAATATAGATAAATTATGTTATATTATTAAATATAGTTATTGTTGTTTTAAAATTAAAAAATAGAAAATATGAAAAAATATTTAATTATTTCCGTATTATTGTTTGGTCTGTTAGTAGCCAATCAAGTTATGGCTCAAGAAAATGTTGAGCCTGATATAACAAGATATTATGCTAATTTAAATTGGCGAGATTATATTACGCAAAAAGCATTTGCAATGTATGCAGATGAAAATGATTACGTTCTTTCGGAAGAGATGGACAATCTTCTTGAGGGACCAGAAGAAGATGATTCACTTTTTCAAATTCAAATTTTACAATATTTTCAGATAACTCAAAATTGCAGAGATGTAATTAATTGGGTATTGGATTATGTAAAACAAAAGCAAATTGTGTTTGATTACAATCAGGCAGTAGAGCTTGTTAAAGATGAGTTTGAATACTGTTTGACACCAGAAGTTTTAAATATTTTGGAAAAAGAAAAAAAATAATAATTTGTAAAGATTTTTTAACCCCGACTTTTAAAGTTGGGGTTTTTTAATTATTAATATATTTAGTACAATATAAAGATGAAAAAAGATGAGATTATAATTTATACAGACGGAAGTTCTTTGGGAAATCCAGGGCCGGGAGGCTGGGGAGCAGTTGTTATTATTTTGGATGAAAAAGTTGTTGAATTAGGTGGCAGAGAAAAAGAATCTACTAATAATAGAATGGAAATGACTGCTGCGATTGAAGCATTAAAGTTAGTTCAAGAAAAAAAGACAAAAGGAAAAATTATTAATATTCACACCGATTCAGCTTATTTATTAAATGGTATTACACTTTGGATTTTTTCTTGGATGAAAAATAATTGGAGGACAGCTTCTAAAGATCCAGTTTTGAATAAAGATTTATGGGAAGAACTTTTTAAACTTACATTTGATTTAAAACAGAAATATGAAATTAAATGGACGAAAGTTGATGGACACTCTGGTGTACAATTAAATGAAAGATGTGATCAAATTGCCACAACTTTTTCTTCTGGTGAACATATGAAACTTTTTGAAGGAAATTTAAAAAATTATCAAAAACTTTTTCTAGATTTTTAATTTAAATGAGAGATAAGGTTTTTTACGCAATCTGCTTTGGTTTTGTTTTTGGGATATTTTTGCGTTCGTTTTTAGTTATTGATTTATATTTAACTATTTTATTTAGTTTTATATTTTTTGTTCTTTTATTATTCTTTATTTTTATTTCAAGAAACAAAACGGGAATAATTTTAAGCGTTTTTCTTTTAGTATTTTTTCTAGGAATTTTTAGGTTTTATTTAGCTGATAAAAATACTTCAGATTTTTTTGGTTTGCAAGAAAACAAAAAAGTTCAACTTTCTGGAATTGTTATAGATGAACCAGATATGAGAGAAAATAATCAAAAATTAACTGTTCAGGTAAAAAAGGCTAAATTCAGCGAAGCTGAATCGCCCGACGCTTCTACAGAAGCGTTTAGGGAAAAAGAAAAAACTAAAATTTTAATTTCTACGAGTTTTGATCAAGATTTTAAATATGGCGATGAGATAAATTTTTTGGGCAAATTAGAAAAGCCAGAAAATTTTATAACTGATCAGGGAAAGGAGTTTGATTATATAAATTATCTTAAAAAAGATGGAATTTTATATGTAATGAATTATCCAAAAATAGAAATCATTTCTTCTAATAATGGTCTGTGGATTAAATCATTTTTATTTTCTATAAAAGATAAATTTTTAGAAAAAATGAATATGCTAATTCCAGATCCAGAAAATCTTTTAATGAATGGTTTAATTCTAGGAGAAAAATCTTCCTTCAGTCAGTCTTTGCGCCAGAGTTTTGTAAACACTGGAACGATTCATATTGTGGCTCTTTCAGGTTACAACGTAACGATTGTAGCGGAATGGATTATGAAGTTGTTTAGTTTTTTGCCGAAAAATTTTGGGATTTATATGGGAATTTTATCTATTATTCTTTTTGTTTTGATGACCGGTGGAAGTTCTACGGCAATTCGTGCGGGAATTATGGCGACGTTAATGCTTTTTGCCCGCGCGACTGGAAGAAATTATGATGTCGCGCGGGCCCTTATTTTAACCGCTGTAATTATGATTTTGTTTAATCCGTTTATTTTAGTTTATGATGTTTCTTTTCAGCTTTCTTTTATTGCCACAGTCGCAGTTATTTTTCTTGCTCCAAAAATTGAGAAATATTTTTCGTGGATTACACCAAAATTTGCTTTGCGAGACATTATTTCTGTGACCACAGCAGCTTACATTTTTGTGATGCCATTTATTCTTTATAAAATGGGGAATTTATCAATTGTTTCTTTACCGGCAAATATTTTAATTCTTCCTTTTATTCCATTTACGATGTTGCTTGGTTTTCTTTCTGGTTTTCTCAGCTTTATCTGGTATTTATTGGCAATACCATTTGGTTATGTTTCATATTTTTTTCTTCACTATGAACTTGCTGTTGTTAAATTTTTTTCAGACTTACCATTTTCTGCTTTTGCTATTCCAGATTTTCCTTTTTTGATAACAATTTTAATTTATTTGTATTTTATTTATAGATTATTTTGGAAAGATATAAAAAATTTCTTTGCGTGTTAAAATTATATTATGTTTCAGAGCCACAAAAAGAATAGTTTAATTATTTTATTTGTAGCTCTTTTTATTTTTATTTTAATTCTTTTTAAAATTGACTATCAAAATTCTCACAGAAAATTAACTTTTGTTGTTTTAGATGTTGGACAAGGCGACGCGCTGTTTATTGAATCACCAACTGGCGTGCAAATTTTAATTGATGCTGGTCCTTCTAGAAAGGTTTTGAGCGAACTTTCAAAAGTTATGCCAAGTTTTGATCGAAGTTTAGATGCAATAATTATGACTCATCCAGATCAAGATCACATTGGAGGATTTTCTGATGTATTAAAAAATTATTCAGTTGGATCAGTTTTTGAATCGGGAGTTTCAGTTGATTCAAATACTTATCAAAATTTAAAAACAGAAATTGAAAGTAAAAAAATTCCAGATTTTTTAGCGCGAAAAGGAACACGTTTAGATTTGGGTGGTGGTGCATTTTTGGATATTTTATTTCCTGATCGTGATGTTTCTTCCTGGGAGACGAACGAAGGTTCAATCGTGGCAAAACTTTCCTATGGAAATAATTCAATAATGTTGACTGGCGATGCGCCGGTAAAAACAGAAAAAATTATTCTTGCGGAAAATTCAGTTGAAAATTTACATAGCGATATTTTAAAACTTGGGCATCACGGTTCACGTAGTTCAACTTCTGTTGAATTTTTAAAAGCTATTTCTCCTAAATATGGCTTGATTTCAGTTGGTTTAAATAATAGATATGGCCATCCGCATCAAGAGATTTTAGACCTTCTCAAAAATTTTGGGGTTCAAATTTTTCGCACAGATCAGCTTGGGCAAATAGAAATAAAATGTGATAAAATAGAGCCATGCAAGATAAACAAATAGAAAAACTTATTAAAGAAGAAGCCAAAAGGCAAAAAAGTGTAATAAATTTAATAGCGTCTGAGAATTATGTATCAAAAGATGTTTTACAAGCTTTGGGTTCTGAGCTTACTAATAAATATGCAGAAGGTTACCCAGGAAGAAGATATTACGGTGGAAATAAAATTATAGATAAAGTTGAAAATCTTTGCATAGAACGCGCTTTAAAATTATTTAAATTAAAAAATACCGAATGGCATGCGAATGTGCAGCCGCTTTCTGGAAGTCCAGCAAATTTTGCTATTTATACTGCGCTCGTTCCATTGGGTGGAAAAATAATGGGAATGAAGCTTTCTTCTGGCGGACATTTAACGCACGGCTATCCAGCTTCAATGACAGGAAAAATTTGGCAGTCAGTGCAATACGAAGTAGATGCGCAGACAGAAGTTATTGATTATGAAAAAATAAAACAATTAGCAGTTCAAGAAAAACCAAATATTATCGTGTGTGGTTTTACTGCCTATCCAAGATTTGTTGATTTTAAAAAATTTAGAGAAATTGCTGACGCTGTGGTTTATCCTGATGGACAGAAGGGCGCTTTGCTTCATGTAGACATGTCACACTTTGCTGGACTTGTGGCTGGCGAAGTTTATCCTTCACCATTTGAATATGCAGATGTTGTGATGACAACTACGCATAAAAGTTTGCGCGGGCCACGACAGGCGATTATTTTTGTAAAAAAAGACGCCCCCTCGACTCCGCTCGGGCAAAGGCGGGAATTTGGTAAAAAAATAGACAAAGCGATTATTCCGGGATTATTTGGCGGACCGCATGAAAATAATATTGCGGGTGTTGCTATTTGCTTGAAAGAAGCGATGACGCCAGATTTTAAAAAATATGCAAAGCAGGTTGTAAAAAACGCTAGAACACTTGCAGAAGAGTTAAAAAAACTTGGTTGGCATATAATTTCTGGCGGAACAGATTCACATTTGATTCTTGTAGATACTTGGATGAATGGAAAAGGAATTTCTGGAAAAGAAGCTGGAGAAAAATTAGAAAAAGCTGGAATAATAGTGAATATGAATACAATTCCAGGGGACACAAGAAAACCAATGGATCCGTCAGGAATTCGTTTAGGAACTTGCGCTGAAACTACACGAGGCAAGAAAGAGAAAGATATGGTTAAAATAGCGCAGAAAATTAATGAAATTTTAAAGAAAAAATAAAATGTCAGAAGAAAAACAAGAAAGACCAAAAGTTGGAGTTGGAATAATCGTTAAAAAAGACGGAAAAGTTTTGTTGGGAACAAGACTTGGTTCTCATGGAAATGGAAGCTGGTGTTTTCCTGGCGGACACTTGGAATTTAATGAAACTATTGAGGATTGCGCCAAAAGGGAAACTTTTGAAGAAGCTGGAATAAAAATAAAAAATATTAAAAAAGTTTATTTTACCAATGATGTTTTCCCAAAAGAAAAAGTACATTTTGTTACTTTATATGTTGTTTCTGATTATGATTCGGGAGAAGTAAAAATTATGGAACCTGAAAAATGCGACAAATGGGATTGGTTTGAATGGGGGAATTTTCCAGAACCACTTTTTATTCCTGTTGGTAATTTATTGAAAGAAAATTTTAATCCGTTTGATTTTTAAGTTAATAATATGAATAAACAAAAAAAATACAAAGATACAATAATTTATTTTGATGAAATAATAGAAGATTGCTTGGAGGTTATTGAGTCAAAGAAAAAAGAATATGGTTCTAGTGTATGTAAATACAGGCCAGCTTCTTTAACAGATAGAATTTTAACAAAACTCTGTAGGGTGCGTTCGATTCAAGAAAAAAAAGTTTTAAAAGTTGATGAATCCATCGAAGAGACATTGTCTCATACTATAAATTATGTTTTATTTAGAATTTGGAGATTAGAAGAAGGAAATAAAAAAGTAAGAGAAATAAATATTTTAAAAATAAATAAAATTGCGAAAGAGATAAAAGAAATTTTAGAAAAGAAAAATCATGATTATGGTGAATCTTGGAAAAAAATGAGAATTTCTTCTATTATTGATGAAGCGTTGGTAAAAATTGATCGTATAGTTAAGATGGAAAATTTACTAAAAAAAGATGGTAAAAATAGAATTAAATTAAATCCAAAAATTTTAGATTCATTATATGATATTACTAATTATTTAGTTTTTGCCATTATTCATATAAAAGAGGGTAAAAATCCAATAGAATAAATTTATGAAAATTAAAGTTAAAAAATTAAAAGAAAATGCAAAGTTGCCGAAGTATCATCATCCGGGTGATGTTGGTATGGATTTATATGCTATGGAAACAGTAGAGATTCCTCATATGGGACATTATCGTCTTTGGCATGGTTTTGCTTTGGAATTTCCAGAAGGTTATGCAGCTATTATAAAAGATAAAAGTAGTATTTCAAAAGCTGGTTTGCATACGATGGGTGGAGTTTTTGATGCTGGTTATCGTGGAGAATTTAATACGCATTTGGTAAATTTTTCTGGAAAACCTTATACTGTAGAAGAAGGAGATAAAGTGGCTCAATTGATAATTTATCCGGTGGCTATTGCTGAATTAGAAGAAGTTGATGAACTTTCAGAATCCTCTCGTGGAACTGATGGTTTTGGTTCAACCGGAAAAAAATAAAATGATTATAAAAAATGAAATAGAAAAATTAATAAAAGAAGCTTGTAGAGATTTTAAAATAAAGGCTGATAATTTTTCAATTGAACATCCAGAGGATTTTGATAATGGAGATTATTCAACAAATGTAGCAATGAAAGCATGTTCATTTTTAAAAGATGAAACTAAAAAAAATTATAATCTTGAAAAAAGAAAACAAGTACAACTTAATATTACTCGGCAAGGTTCTAATTTAACTAATCCAAAAGAATTGGCTGAAAAAATTGCTGAAAATATAAGACAAAATAAGGCTAGACATTTTATTGAAGAAATTCAAGTTGCTGGAAATGGTTTTATAAATTTTTATTTAGATAGAGAATTTTTTACTAAAAAAGTAGAAGAAATTTTAAAAGATAAAAAAAATTGGGGAAAAAATAATTTATTAGCTGGAAAAAAAGTGATGGTGGAATATACTCAACCAAATCCTTTTAAGCCATTTCACATTGGGCATTTGATGAGCAATGCAATTGGTGAATCAATTTCTAGAATTGTAGAATTTTCTGGAGCAAAAACTGTTCGAGCAAATTATCAGGGCGACATTGGTCCACACGTGGCAAAAGCAATTTACGGACTTAAAAAATTTGGAATGCCAGATCAAAATGATACTGTTTCTGAAAAAGCGCAATATATTGGTGAATGTTATTCCAAAGGAAGTTTTTTGTATGATACTGACGAAGAAGCAAAAAAAGAAATTGATGAAATAAATAAAAAGATTTATGACAAAAGTGATATTGAATTAAATAAAATTTATTCTTGGGGAAGAAAAATTACCTTGGATGCTTTTGAAAAAATTTATAAAACTTTGGGAACGAAATTTGATAAATATTATTTTGAAAGTAAAATGGCGCCCATTGGAGAAAAAATTGTTAAAAATAATGTTGGAAAAGTTTTTGAAAAATCTGATGGAGCAATTATTTTTCACGGAGAAAATTATGATAAAAAACTACATACACGCGTATTTGTAAATTCTCAAAATTTACCAACTTATGAAACAAAAGAATTAGGTTTAACTCTAACTAAATTTAAAAAATGTTTATTTGGTAAAAAATTAAATTTGTCTATTGTCACGACGGCAGTTGAGCAGGCAGAATATATGAAAGTCGTACAAAAAGCAATTTCTCTAATTCATCCAAAATTGGAAAACAGAATGAAACATATTACTCACGGAATGATGCGTTTTGCTTTTGGAAAAATGTCTTCACGAACAGGCAATGTAATTACCGGTGAATCTCTTTTGCAAGATTCCACAGATGTTATTTTAGAAAAAATAAAAGATCGTGAATTTAATGAAGAGAAGAAAAAAGAAATTTCAGAAATTGTTGCAGTTTCTGCTTTAAAATATTCCATATTAAAATCTTCTCTTGGTTCAGATATTATTTTTGATTTTGAAAAATCAATTTGTTTTGAAGGAGATTCTGGTCCATATTTGCAATATACGGTAGTGCGAGCAAATTCTATTTTAAATAAAGTAAAAGATTTTGACTTTGAAAATAAAAAAGAAATTTCAGAGGAAGTTACAAATTTGGAAAAAATTCTTTATCAATTTCCTGAAGTTGTTGAAAGATCCTACGAAGAATTTGCGCCACATTATATTGCCACTTATTTAACAGAACTTTCTAGCGCATTTAATACTTTTTATGGAAATACTAAAATTCTAGATGTAGAGAATAGCTTTGCAAATTATCATTTGGATTTGGTAAAAGCATTTTCTCAAACGATGAAAAACGGCCTTTGGCTTCTTGGTATTCAAATTCCAGAAAAAATGTAAATAAAAAAGTCTCCAGCTTTTTGCGACTGGAGACTCATACACAACATGAAAAAAAACTTACGGAACTATTAAACCTTTTAAAACCGCTTAAAAGGTTAGATCCAGTTTAATAATACAAAAATCTAGGAAAAAAGCAATTTTTTTGCTAAAATCATTTTATATGGATAAAGAAAATGGAAAAAGCCAATCAGCGCTTCGGGAAGAGGCAGTTTTGAAATTTTGGAAGGAAAATAAAATTTTTGAAAAAAGTTTAGAAAAAAAAGCCCCAAAAGGTGATTTCATTTTTTATGAAGGACCACCGACTGCAAATGGAAAACCAGGAATTCATCATTTGGAAGCTCGTGCTTTTAAAGACGTTATTCCACGTTATAAAACGATGCGAGGGTATTATGTTCGCCGAAAAGGTGGCTGGGATACGCACGGTTTGCCAGTTGAACTTCAAGTTGAAAAAGAGCTTGGACTTAAATCAAAAAAAGATATTGAAGAATATGGAATTGCAAAATTCAATCAAGAATGTAAAAAAAGTGTTTGGACTTATGTTGATCTCTGGGAAAAATTTACCGAAAGAATTGGTTTTTGGGTTGATCAAGAAAATCCTTACGTAACTTATCATAATGATTATATTGAATCAGTTTGGAATGTAATAAAAACAGTTGATAATCAAAAATTACTTTATAAAGATTATAAAGTTGTTCCTTGGTGTTCTCGTTGTGGAACGACGCTTTCCTCACATGAACTTGCACAAGGTTATGAAAATGTAAAAGATTTGTCTGTTTATGTGAAATTCCGAGTTAGTCTCGTCAATGAAAAATTTTCTCGGTCCTCGGAAGGGGGTCAGCCAGACACTCGAAAATCTTCCATTGGCTCGACTTATATTTTAGCGTGGACAACTACACCTTGGACTTTGCCAGGAAATGTTGCTTTGGCTGTTGGTGAAAAAATTGTTTATGTAAAAATTAAAAAAGAAAATGAAATTTTAATTTTGGCAAAAGAAAGACTTTCAGTAATTGAAGGCGAGTATGAGATTATTGAAGAAATAAAAGGCAAAGATTTGGTTGGTTTGGAATACGAACCACTTTATCCATTTTTGAAAGATCAAATTAAGGGAAAAGATAAAAATTTAGAAAAAGCGTTTAAAGTTTATACAGCAAATTTTGTAACGACCGAAGATGGAACGGGAGTTGTGCATACGGCTGTAATGTATGGACAAGATGATTTTGTTTTGGGAACTGAAATTGGCTTGCCCAAACATCATTTAGTTGGATTGGATGGAAAATTTTTGGCTGGCACTGGTTTTCTTGAAGGAAGATTTGTGCGTGACGAAGAAGTCGCAGTTGATATTATAAAAGATTTGGCGCATCGTGGACTTTTATTAAAAAAAGAAAAATATGAACACTCCTATCCGCATTGCTGGCGTTGTAAAACCGCGCTTATTTATTATGCTCGTGATTCTTGGTATATCAGAATGTCTTCTTTGCGAGATAAATTAATTAAAGAAAATAAAGGAATAAATTGGGAGCCAGATCACATTAAAGAAGGAAGATTTGGCGAATGGTTGCGCGAAGTAAAAGATTGGGCAATTTCTCGTGAAAGATATTGGGGAACTCCGCTTCCAGTTTGGCATTGTGATAAATGTCAGAAAGTTGAAGTTGTTGGAAGTATTGAAGATTTAAAAAATAAAACAAAAAAATCTGGGAATAAATATTTTGTGATGAGGCATGGAGAAGCAGAGAATAATGTTTTAGAAATTTGTTCTACAAAATTAGACAATCCACATCATCTTACTGAAAAAGGTAAAAAACAAGTAGAAGAAGCAGCTAAAAATTTGATAGATAAAAAAATTGATATGATTTTTTCATCTCCGTTTTTGAGAACTAGAGAAACTACAGAAATAATAACCAAAGTAATAAATTTTCCAAAACAAAATGTGAAAGAAGATTTGCGTATTGTTGAGATAAGTGATGGCATATTTGATGGTAGTCCAATGGAAAACGCGCGTCGTTTTTATAAAGAAAATAATTTAGGTAAATATGACAATGCACCAGAAGGTGGTGAAAGTTTAGTTGATGTTAAAAAAAGAGTGGGAGAATTTATTTATGAAACTAATCAAAAATATCAAAATAAAAATATTTTAATTGTTACTCATTCAGGTGCGGCGGGAGCGCTATTATCAGCAATAAACGGTTGGGACAAAGAAGAAATGTTAAAAAGGAAAGAAAATGAGCGCATATTATTACCCGCTGAGATTAGAGAGTTTGATTTTACTTTAATTCCTCACAACGAAAATTATGAATTGGATTTACATAAACCATTTATTGATGAAATAGAATTGGTTTGCGATTGCGGAGGAAAATTAGAAAGGACAAAAGAAGTGATGGACGTTTGGCTTGATTCTGGAACGATGCCATTTTCGCAAGATCATTATCCATTTGAAAATAAAAATTTAAAATATCCAGCTGATTTTATTTCAGAAGCGATTGATCAAACTCGTGGTTGGTTTTACACTTTGCATGCAGTTGGTGTTTTGATGGGAAAAGGAAAAGCATATAAAAATGTAATTTGTTTGGGACATTTACTTGATGCGAAAGGAAAAAAAATGTCTAAGTCTATCGGCAACGTTGTCGATCCATGGGAAATGATAGAAAAATACGGCGTTGATACTTTGCGTCTTTGGATGTATTCAGTAAATCAGCCGGGCGAATCAAAAAACTTTGACGAAAAAACTGTTTCAGAATTACATAATAAAGTTTTCAATTTGCTTTACAATGTTTTGGCATTTTATGAACTTTACCGAGATCCTTCGATAGAAGTTGGACTTTATGATAAAAAACCAAAAAATATTTTAGACAAATGGATTATTGCGCGATTGGATGAGCTGATAGAAAATTCAACAAAACAATTGAATGATTATAAACTTCTTGAGCCAGTTCGAGCTACGCGTGATTTTGTTGATGATTTATCAACTTGGTATTTGCGTCGTTCACGAGAAAGAATTAAAGAAGGCGATGTTGAAGCAAAAAGAACTTTGTATTATGTTTTGAAAAATCTTGCGAAATTAATGGCGCCCTTTGCTCCATTTTCAGCGGAAGATATTTGGCTTAAATTAAGAGTTGCTTCGCCCGTAGGCGGGCTACAGCCGAGGGAGAAAAATAAAGAAAGTGTGCATCTTTCAAATTGGCCAACCACCGAAAAGAAATTATTTAAATTATTTAGTAAAAAAAGTAATGTTATAAAAGAAATGGAACAAGTTCGGGAAATTGTTACGCTTGGTTTGCAAGCAAGACAAAAAGCTGGAATTCCGGTTCGTCAGCCACTTTCGAAACTTTCTGTAAAAAATTATGATTTAAATTTAGAATATACTGAATTAATTAAAGATGAAATAAATGTTCGTGAAATTCTTGAAGATAAAAATATTGAAACTGAAGTTGTGCTTGATTTGGAAATAAATTCAGAATTGAAAGAGGAAGGAAATTTTCGTGAGCTTGTGCGAGCAATTCAAGATATGCGAAAGAAAATTGGTTTGACGCCAAGTGATAAAGTTTCATTTTTTGTTGAAACAAACGAAGAAGGAAAAAAATTAATTCAAAAATTTGAAAAAGAAATGAAAAAAATTATTCTTGCTGAGAAAATAGAATTTAAGAATAATAATAGGCAGGCTAAATCCAGCGAAATTGGATCGCCCGACGCTTCTGGAGAAGCGTTTAGGGAAATAAAAATTGACGAAATTTTATTTAAAATAGAAATAAAAAAATAAAATGAAAAAATTGGTTATTTTTGATTTTGATGGAGTGTTGGTTGATACAATTGGTATTGGTTTTTCGATTAATCAAGAAATTCACCCAGATCTTTCAATGGAAGAATATAAATCTTTTTTTGAAGGAAATATTTATGGTGCAATTAGAAAAGATGGAACTCCTAAAAAACACCATCCTGATTTTTTTAACTTATACGATTCAAGGTCAAGAGAGATAATAGTTCCAGAGATATTAAAATTTGTAGTAAAAGAGCTTTCGATTTTATATACATTGGTTATTGTTTCATCCACTCATTCTGAATCAATAAAAAAAATATTAGACCGAGAAAAAATTACTGATTATTTTGCCGAAATTCAAGGAGCAGATGTTGAAAGAAATAAGGTTATAAAAATTAACTCAATATTAGAAAAATATAATATTTTACCAAAAAATGTGGTTTTTATCACTGACACAATAGGTGATATAAGGGAAGCGAAAGAATGTGAAGTAAAATCAATAGCTGTGACTTGGGGTTTCCATGATAGAAAAACGCTAGAAAAAGGGAATCCTGTTGCAATTATTGATGATCCAAGAGACTTATTGAAAACAATTCAAAAAGTGTTAGAATAAAATTATGTTTAAGGAATATAATCAAGAAAAAAAAGAAGAAGAAAAAGAAGAGAAAAAAAGACTTAAGGAATGGGGAGGAAAAAAAATTCCTTCTCAAGTTTTACTTTCTGAAGAACAAAAAGAAGAACAAGAGAGACTTACAAAAGGGGATCCAAAAAGCAACAAAAAAGGACGTTCTTTTGGACAACCTTTTGTTCCAATTAATGAAGTGCCAGATTTAGATTCTCTTAATAAAGAGGAAAAAATAGATTTAAAATTAAAGGAAAAGAAAGGAGGGTTTTTGATGCCTAAAGGTGTAACAAAAGAGAGTCTTCTTTGGGAATTAGAAAATGAATATTCTATTGAAAAAGCTGGTAGAAGAAAAGAAATAATTAGTAAACAGATTAGTGTCTTGAGAGATGAAATTGAACACGATAGTGAACAGAAAAAAATTAATCAGGAAAAAATGTCTAAGGACATTGCTTTTGTAGCAACAGCAAACAATACAGCTCATGTCGGTCCAGAATTTAAAGATATTAAAAAAAATAACAATAGCAACGAAGATCATAATAATGTTGAAGATAAATTTAAGTATATTAAAAAAGGAATTAGATCAGTTTTTAATTCTTTTCATAGAACTACTAGACAGAAAGAAGACCTCAAGCCTCCTAAAGGATTTAGACAAGGTCCGGAAGGTTCAAAATTTAAAAGAGCAATTACAGGTCCTTATCCAAAAGATAATTTGAAAACAATTAAAAATCAGAAAGCAAAAGAAAATCGAGGAGGAGTGGCGACTATTTCAAAATTTGCAAGACAAAATCGAGGGAAAATTAGAGAAATTTTACATGATCCTAAAAATTATGTTGAACCAAGAAAAAAGAATCCAATAGATGTTGTGAATGAAGATGATTTAATATCAGAATAATTTTTATAAAAATGAAAAAATTTTTGGTTAAAGCTAAAAAGAATACTTACGCTTCTTTTTGGAAAGTTGGAGGAAAGATATTAAAAGATGGATCTAAAGAATTTTTGTTTAAAGAAAATGATTTTATTTATCGCGACAGATATTTTGGGAGCAAAAGATTTATTGGGGAAGAAATCGTTTTTAAAAATGAGCAAGCAGTTTGGGCTATGAATTATTATGGCGGAATGCTTTCAGAAGATATTTCTTCAAAAAATACTTACAGTTTTCTTAAAAAAGCATTAATGCAAGTTTCTATTGAAAGACCTTTTCGCGGTTCTGAATTTTTTGAAGAAGGAGATTTTTTATATAAAGATAAGAGTGTTGGTGATGTGGATGATTTTTCTGGCACAGAAGAAATTTTTTATAAAGGAAATAAAGTTTATGAATTAAAGTATCACGGTGGTTTTGTGGTAAAATAAAAGTATGAAAAAAGTATTTATGATTCATGGTTTTCATGGTGAGCCAAATGGCGGTTGGCGACCTTGGCTTATGAGAGAATTAGCAAAAAAAGATATTTATGCGTGCGCATTACCTATGCCTGATCCAAATAATGCTCAAAAGGATGAATGGGTAGAAACTATTTCCGAGGCTGTAGGAAATCCAACAGAAGAAACATTTTTAGTTGGTCATTCGCTTGGTGTTCCAGCAATTTTTCGTTATCTTGAAACATTAAGTAAAGATCAAAAAATAGGTGGTGCTGTTTTTGTATCTGGCCCAGCTTTTGAGGTAAAAAGAATAGGATATGAAGCAGTTAATAATTTTTTAAATACACCTTTTGATTTTAAACATACGAAAGATGTTTGTAAAAATTTTACAATAATTCATGGATACAACGATAAATCGGTTCCATTTTCTGATGCTGAATATTTATCAAAAAATCTTTCTTGCGATTTGATTTCTGTATCAAATGGAGGGCATTTAGGTGGACACGAAGGAGCTTATGAATTGCCACAGGCTTTGGAAGCTTTAGAAAAAATGTTTTAAATTTAATGCATCATATTTATCATACAGAAGGTTTAATATTGGGAAGTCAGAATTTTGGTGAAGCGGGAAAATATTATTCTATTTTCACGCGTGATTTGGGAATGATTTATGCTTCAGCTCAGGGAGTTAGAAAGTTATCTTCAAAATTGCGTTTTATTTTACAAGATTTTTCCTATGTAAAAATTGATTTTGTACGAGGAAAAGATTTTTGGCGAATAACCAGCGCTTCCAAAACAAATATGCTAGAAAGCGTTTCTCAAAAAAAAGAAACACTGGAAGTTTTTTCTAATCTTTCACGCCTATTGAAAAGATTGCTTGCGGGTGAAGAAATAAATAAAAATTTATTTAATGATTTATTAAACGGTTTGTTGATTTTAGAAAAATATGAAACTCAGGAAGATTTGAGAAATATTGAAATGATAATTGTTTTGCGATTACTGCATAATTTGGGATATATAGGAGGAAATGAAACGATAGGCGATGTTATTAAATCTCCATTTGAGCAGGAACTTGTTTTGAGCGTTTCAAAAAATAGAAATAAAATTCTTTCGGAAATAAACAAAGCTTTGCGTGAAAGTCATTTGTAATATAGCTTGTAAAAAGGTTATAATTAAAGAATGTCATTAGAAGATAGAGATAAAATAAACGGACTGGAAAAACTGAAAAATAAACTTTTTAGTAGAAATTATAAGTCGCAAAATGAACACATGGATCATTTTAGCGGCGTTAGGTTGGAAAAAGATGTCCCAGAATCATGGGAAGATTCAAATATGAAAAAAACAAATTTAGCGGAAAAATTTTTTACCAATAAAACTTCTTTGTTTAAAAAATTTTTCATTTTTGCAATAGGATTTTTTGTTGTGGCTTTGCTCTATGCTGGCTATATGATTTTTTTCGGAGGAAATACTGTTTCAAATAATAATATTGATATTGCTGTTTTGGGAAATGCTTTTACCGCTGGTGGTGAAGAATTGCCTCTGCAAATTGAAATTACCAATAAAAATAATTCTGAATTATTGTTGGCAGATTTGTTGATAGAATATCCAAAAAATTCTTCGGGAGATTTAACAAAAGATACAGAAAGAATTCGTGAATCAATCGGAACTATCGTTCCCGGAGAAATAAGAAGTCAAAATGTAAAAGTTGTTATTTTTGGAGAACAAGGAAGCGTTCGTCCGGTAAAAATTTCTCTGGAATATAGAATTAAAGATTCAAATTCAATTTTCGTAAAAGAAAAAATGTATGAAGTTTCAATTAGTTCCGCGCCAATTAATCTTTCCGTTGAAGCTCCAGCTGAAGCAAGTCCTGGACAAGATGTAGTTCTAAAAATTAAAACGACCTTGAATGCCACAAAAGAAGCTTCCAATATTTTAATGAGAGTTGATTATCCAATTGGTTTTGAATTTACTTCAGCCACTCCAGCGCCAACTTTTGGCAATAATGTTTGGAGTTTAGGTGATTTAGCGCCGGGAGTTGAAAATGAAATTTCAATAGTTGGGAAAATGACAGATGTTTTTGACGGCGAAGAAAAGATTTTCCATATTTTTAGCGGTTCTCAAAATAGTTCAGATAAATCTTCCATTGGAATTGTTTTCAATTCTCTTAGTCAGACGGTTTTAATTAAGAGACCTTTTATAGAAGCAAAACTTTTTGTTAATAATGTTTATCAGAGAGAATATGCTATTGATTCAAAAACTCCATTAAACGGACAGATTCGGTGGGTGAATAATTTAGGAACAAAAGTCAATGATTTGGAAATTAGAGCAAAAATTTCTGGAAATTTAGTTAATAAGAAAAGCGTAAATGCTGAATCAGGATTTTATGAATCTTCCAGCGATACGATTATTTGGGATAAAAATTCTTCATATAGTTTTTCGGAAGTGGATCCGGGAGATTCTGGCACAGTTTCATTTTCACTTTCAACTTTTCCTTTGTTTTCTTCAGTCGGTGGAATAATTTCAGATCCTTCAGTTTATATTGATGTTTCTATCAGCGGAAAACAGCCGTTGGAAGGAAATGCGAGCCAGCAATTAACCAATTCAGAATCAAAAATTATAAGAGTAATTTCTGATGTTGGCTTTGCAACCAAAGCTTTATATTATTCAGGTCCGTTTACGAATTCCGGTCCAATTCCGCCAAAAGTAGACCAAGAGACGACTTATACGATTGTTTGGGCAATTTCTAATACCTCAAATAATATTTCAAATGTTCAAGTAAAATCTTCGCTTCCAACTTGGGTTCGTTTTATCGGAAATATTTCTCCGCCGTCGGAAGATTTAACTTTTAATAGCAATACGAGAGAATTAATTTGGAATGTCGGATCGATTTCTAGAGGTTCTGGGATTTTGCAAGAGGGAAGAGAAATTTCTTTCCAAATTGCATTAAAACCTTCGCTTTCGCAACTTGGAAGTTCTCCTATTATTGTAAATAACATAACTTTGACTGGTCATGATGATTTCGCGAATGCAAACGTGGAAGTTTATAAAAATTCTCTCGATACAAGACTTTCCAATGACGCTTCTTTTCCCGTTGGTGGAGAAATTGTAGTTGAATAATTTTTATTTTAAATATTTAATCTTTTTTACTTTTTCTGCTAATATATAGATATGGTAAAAGAAGAAAAAAACTCAAATGAATTAATGGAAAAAATTGTGTCTTTGTGCAAAAGACGCGGTTTTATTTTTCCTGGCTCTGAAATTTATGGTGGATTAGCGGGAACTTGGGATTGGGGGCATTTTGGTTTGGCTTTAAAAAATAATATAAAAAATTCTTGGTGGAAAAAATTTGTAGATTCTCGCCGAGATATGTATGGTTTAGACGCGGCAATTTTAATGCGCCAAGAAGTTTGGCAAAAAGCAGGACACGTAGAAAATTTTGCTGATCCAATGGTTGAATGTGAAAAGTGCAATAAAAGATTTCGTGCTGATCAAATTGAAGATAAAAATAAATGCGCAGAATGTGGCAAAGGAAAATTAAGTGAAGCAAAGCAATTTAATATGATGTTTCAGATAAAAGTTGGCGCATCGGAAGATTCTTCGGCAATTTCATATTTGCGTCCAGAAACAGCGCAGGGAATTTTTGTTAATTTTAAAAATACAGTTGATGCTTTTCACCCGAAACTTCCTTTTGGAATTGCGCAAATTGGTAAGTCTTTTAGAAATGAAATAACTCCTCGTGATTTTATTTTTCGTGTTCGTGAATTTGAGCAAATGGAAATAGAATATTTTATTAGAGAAGAAGATTGGGAAAAATATTTTATATATTGGAAAGATGAAATGCTTGAATGGATGGAAGAAGTTGGAATTGATATGAATAAAGTCCATGATGTTGAAATTTCAAAAGATGATTTGGCACATTATTCAAAAAGGACAGTTGATTTTGAATTTGAATATCCTTTCGGACAAAAAGAACTTTTTGGTTTGGCCTATAGAACAGATTTTGATTTAAAAAATCATAATTTGGAATATATTGATGAAGAAAATGGCGGAAAAATCGTGCCACATGTGATTGAGCCATCTTTTGGTGTTGATCGCGCAATCTTGGCAGTTTTGCTTTCAGCTTTTAAAGAAGATGAAAAAGATGGGGAAATTAGATCTTATTTGAAATTAAAACCAAATGTTGCACCTGTTATTTGCGCCGTTTCTCCTTTGTTGAAAAATAAACCAGAATTAGTTGAATATGCCAATGAAAAAGTTTTTGCTCCGTTGAAAGCAGAATTTGGAAGAATTATTTGGGACGACAACGGAAATATCGGAAAGCGTTATCGCCGACAAGATGAAATCGGAACACCTTGGTGTATTGTGATTGATTTTGATACTTTAGAAGATGATACAGTCACAGTTCGTGATCGTGATACAGGAAATCAAGAAAGAATAAAAGTTGCAGATTTAAAAAATTATATAAAAGATAAAATCTAAATGAAGTTTTCAAAAAAGATTTTACAAAATGGTTTAAGGGTAATAACTGTGCCGATGAAGGATAATCCTACGGTGACGGTTTTGGTATTGGTGGAAGCTGGGTCAAAATATGAAACAAAAAAAATAAATGGAATTTCGCATTTTCTTGAACATATGTGTTTTAAGGGAACGGAAAAAAGACCAAAAGCGATTGATATTTCAAAAGAATTAGACGCTATCGGATCGCAATATAACGCTTTTACGGCGCAGGAATATACAGGTTATTATGCGAAAGCTGACGCGAAACATTTTAAAAAGATTTTTGATGTCGTTTCTGACATTTATTTAAATTCCACTTTTCCAGAAATTGAAATGCAAAAAGAAAAAGGTGTGATAATAGAAGAAATAAACATGTATGAAGATTTACCACCAAGACATGTGCAAGATATGTTGATGGAGCTTTTGTATGGCGATCAGCCAGCTGGTTGGAATATTGCCGGAGAGAAAAAAAATATTTTAAATATGCAAAGAAAAGATTTTGTGCAATATCATTCTGAGCATTATGTGCCGAAAGCTACCACGATCGTAGTGGCTGGAAAAATTAGTGGAAAGATAGTTTTAGAGGAAGTTAAAAAAGTTTTTGGAAAAATTTTAAAACATAAAAAGACGCCAAAATTAAAAGTAAAAGAAATACAAAAGAAACCGCATGTTTTAATTAAATTTAAAGAAACGGATCAAACACATTTTGTTTTGGCAACTCGTACTTTTGATTTATTTAATAAAAAAAATTCTGTATTGGCTGTGCTCGGTGGAGTTTTGGGTGGTGGAATGAGTTCACGGCTTTTTCAAAAACTTCGTGAAGAAATGGGAGTTGGTTATTATGTTCGTGCCTACAACGATCCTTATACTGATCACGGATTTTTTCAAGTTTCTGCCGGAGTTGATAATAAAAGAATTGAAGAAGTGATAGAAGCAGTTTTGGAAGAATGCAGAAAATTAGTGAAAGAAAAAGTTTCAGAAGCAGAGTTAGAAAAAGTAAAAGAATGTTTAATTGGAAATATGAAACTTTCTTTGGAATCTAGCGATGATATAGCAAATTTTTTTGGCGCGCAGGAACTTTTAAAGAAAAAAATTACTTCAGCTGAGAAAAAAGCGGAAGAAATTCGAAAAGTGACAGCTGTTCAAATTCAGAATTTAGCAAAAGAGATATTTAAAAACAAAAAGTTGAATTTAGCTTTGATTGGACCCTTTAAAGACAAAAATAGATTTTTGAAAATATTGAAATTTTAGTATTTATAAATTAAGTGTTTTTGTGATATTATATTTATATGTTTGAAAATAAAGGTAGTAATAGAATATCAATTTCAACTGGCACAATGATTCGGTTGTTTTTGGTTGCTTTAGTTATATTTTTGATTTATTTTTTACGTGATTTGGTTTTAGTTATTTTGACTGCTATTGTTGTTGCTTCTTTCGTGGAAGCTGTAATTCCTCATTTTAAAAAAATAAGAATTGGCAGAGTTTTTGGAGTAGTAATTTTATATGTTACAGGTATTTTATCTCTGGCTGGATTGTTTTATCTTTTTGCTCCTTTGTTGATAACAGAAATTTATAATTTTGCTTCTTTTATTTCTTCTTACGCTCCTGGCATTGATCTTTTAAATTATTTTCAAAGTGAAGCTTTTTCTGGCGCAAAAGATATGGTAGGCAATTTGTCTCAAGGTTTTTCAATTTCTTCTTTAATGGCAGTTTCAAAAGCTTTTATTGAAAATCTTTCCGGTGGATTTTTCACGACTTTGTCTGTTGCTTTCGGTAGCATTTTTAATGTATTTTTAATTGTTATTATTTCTTTTTATTTTTCAATTCAAGAAAAGGGAATAGAAAATTTTTTGCGAATAATTATACCTATTAAACAAGAAGATTATGTTATAGATTTATGGCGACGAGTTCGTAGAAAAATTGCTCTTTGGGTGAAAGGACAAATGCTTTTGGGAGTTTTGATTTTAGTTTTAACTTATTTAGTTTTATCTCTTTTGGGAATTAAATATGCGCTTCTTCTTTCTATCATTGCCGGTATTATGGAATTAATTCCCTATGGAATTTTGATTGCAGTTATTCCAGCGGTTGGTTTTTCTTATCTTTCTGGCGGTTTTTCAAGCGCTTTGATGGTAGCTGGAGCTTACTTTATCATTCATCAATTTGAAGTTTATCTTTTCTCCCCGCTTATAATTAAAAGAGTGACAGGACTTTCTCCTTTGGTAATAATTCTTGCCGTCTTAATTGGTTTTAAATTGGCTGGATTCTGGGGTTTAATTTTAGCAATTCCTGGTGCTGTCTTGCTTATGGAATTATTGAACGATGCAGAAAAAAATAAAATTTTTAGGAGAACAAAAAATGACGAAAAATAGTTTTTATATTACGACTACTCTTCCTTATGTGAACGCTGAACTTCACATGGGTCATGCGCTTGAATTTATTCGCGCTGATGTAATTGCGCGCTACAAAAAATCTTTGGGTTTTGATGTTTTTTTGAATACTGGAACAGACGAGCACGGAATGAAAATTTTTGAAAAAGCGGAAAGTTTAAAACAGAGCCCGCAGGAATTTGTTGATAAAAGTTTTGTAGATTTTAAAGAATCTGTAAAAATTTTTGGAATGGACGAAAGTATTTTGCATTTTGTTCGCACTACCGATGAAAATCATATTAAAGCGGCGCAGGAATTTTGGAAAAGATGTGATAAGAATGGTTTTATTTACAAAAAGAATTATCAGACAAAATATTGCGTTGGTTGTGAAGCAGAAAAACACGATTCTGAATTAAATGAACTTGGTGAATGTGTTGATCATCCGGGAAGACCGTTGGAAATAATTGAAGAAGAAAATTATTTTTTCAAATATAGTGAGTTTTCTAAAAAACTTTTGAAATTTTATTCTGAAAATCTAAATTTTGTAATTCCAGATTTTCGTTTTAATGAGATAAAAGCATTTGTGGAAAGAGGCTTGCATGATTTTTCCATTTCTCGTTTAAATTCAAAAATGCCCTGGGGAATTTCAGTTCCGGGAGATGAAGATCACGTAATGTATGTTTGGTTTGATGCTTTGGTAAATTATATTTCTACGCTTGGTTGGCCGAAAGAAAAAGGAGATTTTGAAAAATATTGGATAAATGGAAACCCAACGCAATATTGTGGAAAAGATAATTTGCGTTTTCAGTCTGCAATGTGGCAAGCGATGTTGATGGCAGCAGAAATTCCAAATTCTCATCAAATAATTATTGATGGTTTTATTACGGCTGAAGGTGGTGTAAAAATGTCAAAAACTCTTGGCAATGTGATTGATCCAAAAGAGATTGTGAAAGAATATGGCACAGACGCGCTTCGTTATTTCTTGCTTCGCGAAATTTCTTCTTTTGAAGATAGTCCATTTACCATCGAGCGTTTTAAAGAAGCTTATAATTCCGGTTTGGCAAATGGTTTGGGGAATTTAAGTTCAAGAATTTTAACTTTGTCTGAAAAATATTTAAGCGAAAAAATTATTTTTGAAAATATAAAAATACCACAAGAATTTTTTGAACATTTAGAAAAATTTGAAATTCAGAAAGCAACAGAATTTATTTGGAGTAAAATTGGTGAATTAGATAAAAGAATTCAAGAGGCCGAACCATTTAAGGTTATAAAAGTTGATGAAGAAAGAGGAAGAGAATTAATTAAAGAAAATATTTTAAAACTTTATGAAATATCTTTAATGATTGAAATAATTCTTCCAGAAACTTCAAAAAAAATTCAAGAATTAATAAAAGAAAACAAAAAACCCGAACAGCCTTTGTTTTTGAGGAAAGAATAAATGCCAAAATATATTGATATACATTCCCATGTAAATTTTAAAGCGTTTAAAGAAGACGGAGATGCTGTTATTCAGCGTGCGCTTGATAATGATACTTGGGTGATAAATGTTGGAAGTCAATTTAGCACTTCAAAAAGAGCGGTAGAAATTGCGAATAAATATAAAGAAGGAGTTTTTGCTATTGTCGGTTTGCATCCGATTCATTTGGAAGAATTATTTCACGACGATGAAGAAATTGGAGGTGAAGGTTTTGCAACTCACGCTGAAGTTTTTGATAAAGAAAAATATTTAGAATTATTAAAAGATCCAAAAGTTGTTGGAATAGGTGAATGTGGTTTAGATTATTTTCATTGCAAACCAGAGAGTATTGAAAAGCAGAAAAAAACTTTTAGAGAACAAGTTTCTTTGGCGCAGGAAACGGGTAAAGCTTTAATGTTGCATATTAGAAATAATCCAAAAGATTCTAGTTTGAATGCTTATAATGATGTTTTGGAAATTTTAAAAGAATTTCCTGGCGTGAAAGGTGATGTGCATTTTTTTGCCGGAAATATACAAGATGCGAAAAATTTTAATGATTTAGGTTTTACAGTTTCATTTACTGGAGTAATTACCTTCACGCACGATTATAATGAAGTAATAAAAAGCGTGCCACTTAATATGATTATGGCTGATACTGATTCGCCCTATGTAGCGCCGGTGCCTTTTCGTGGAAAAAGAAATGAACCAGTTTATGTGAAAGAAATTGTTAAAAAAATTGCTGAAATAAAAAATTTGCCAGAAAATGAAGTGGCCGAAGCAATTTTTGCAAATGCAAAACGTGTTTTTGACATTTAGAATCAAAATTGCTACTATAATTTAGTCTCATTTGAACTGGCACTGAATCCAGTTCACCTTGGTCCATAATGAGATTTATTAAAAATAATTTAAAGTTTTAATCTAAATATGGAGGAAAAAAACATTGATTCAAGAGTGTATGAAGTCGGTTATCTTTTGGTACCAACTTTGTCTGAGGAAGAAATGCCAGCCCTTTATAGTTCTCTGAAAGAACTTATAACTTCTTTGGATGGCGAATTTATTTCAGATGAAATGCCAAAAATGATTGATCTTGCTTACACTATGAAGAAGACAATTCAAAACGTGAAAAATAGATTTGATAATGCCTATTTTGGCTGGGTCAAATTTTTTATGGATGCGGAAAAAGTTTCTGAATTAAAAAAGAAACTTGATTTGAATCCACAGGTGATTCGTTTTTTGATAGTAAAAACTGTGAAAGAAAACACAATTGCTGCAAAAAAATTCACCAATAGAGATAGTGTGCGTCGAAAACCTTTTTCAGCTAAAAGAGAAGAAACAGCAGAAGCTCTTCCAATAAATAAGGAAGAAGTTGATAAAGAAATTGAGGCTATGGTTGCCGAATAAATTATTAATAGTTTAACTACCGCTTTTGCGGACAAAAAATTATGTATTTAAATAAAGCAATTATTATAGGAAATCTTACTCGTGATCCAGAACTACGTTCACTTCCATCTGGAATTAAAGTTTGTTCTTTTTCATTGGCAACAAACAGAGTTTGGAAAGATAAAAATGGCGCTAAACAAGAAGCAGCTGATTATCATAATGTTGTAGTTTTCGGACGCCAAGCAGAAACTGTTGCTCAATATATGAAAAAGGGAAGTTCAATGTTAGTGGAAGGAAGAATGCAAACAAGAAGTTGGGATGACAAAACAAGTGGAGAAAAAAAATATCGTACAGAAGTTATTGCAGACAGAACTCAATTTGGACCAAGAAGTTCAGGTAGTCCTAGCGCAGGTGCTCCCGCTCAAGCTCCAGCACAAAATGCTGAAGAAACAGATACAATAGAATATCCAGAGGAAGATATAAATCCAGAAGATATTCCATTTTAAAAATTATTAATTACTAAAGAATTATGAAACAAGATTACTTTTCATCAAATAATATAAAACATGTAGATTATAAGGATACAGAAATTTTAAAAAAGTTTTTGAATCCTAATGGCAAAATCATGAAGCATAAGAGAACAGGAGTTAATTCAAAAAATCAACGTAAGGTTGCTTTGGCGGTTAAAAGAGCTCGTTTTCTTGGTTTGCTTCCTTTTGTGGCTAAATAAGATACTAAAAAGCCCCCGCCTACTGGCGGGGGCTTTTTAGTTTGATTTTAAGCTCGTTCTACATATTCTCCAGTTTCTGTATTCACTCTGACAGTGTCGCCTTCGTTTATAAACATTGGAGCAGTTAAGGTTGAGCCATTTTCTAGAACAATTACTTTAACGCCACCTTTTGAAGTATCTCCGCGAACTGCTGGTGGAGCTTCTTTTACCTTGAATTCCATTTTAATTGGCAAAGTAATTCCGATTGTTTTTTCTTCGTCATCATCAGTTGTCCAAATTAGAGCTGACGCATTTTCATTTGGTTTTAAAAATTTTGCAGTGTTGTTATTCATTAGGGAAGCATCGAGTTTAAATCTGTCTGCTTTATTGTTTGGATCACAAAACCAATATTCGCCTTTGTTTTGATAAAGAAACATCACATCTTTTTTATTTATATCAGCTTCATCTGCTTTATCTGAAACATGAAAAGTGGCAGGAAAAACTTTTCCTGAAATTAAACTTTTCAATTTAACTTGATTTTGAGGTTTGCGTTGCTGAGTTCGAGCTACGTGAGATTCTACGACTTCGCAGGGTTCATCGTTATGAATAATTACCTTTTTTTCTCTTATTTCACTATATTCTAATGTTGCCATAAATTTATACTAACAGAAAAATTTTTAAAATCAAATAAAAAACCTAATTATAGATCTTTTCTGGTGGGCAAAACGAAGCCAGTGCCCACAGGCGAAAATTTTTATAATTAGGTTTTTACTAATTAAATTTGTTCTGCAAATTTTTTACGAATTTCTTTTAATATTTGTTCCGTAGTTTTCGTATTTTCTTTCAAAAATGTGCGAGTGTTATCATAACCAACGCCTAATTTTACTTTTTCTTTTTTATCATCAGCTGGTGTGTAATTATAAGTATTTCCACTTTTTTCTACAATTTTAAATTTCTCGCCCAATGCAATAACTTCTCCTTCGCGGGAAATTCCTTCATTGTAAATAATATCAAATTCTGTTTGTTTGAATGGCGCAGCAACTTTATTTTTTACAACTTTTACACGAGTGCGAGAACCAACAATGTCTTCGCCTTTTTTAATTTGCGCAATTTTTCTAATATCAAGACGAACTGAAGTATAAAATTTTAACGCTTTTCCTCCTGGAGTAGTTTCAGGATTTCCAAACATCACTCCAATTTGCATTCTTATTTGATTTATAAAAATAACAACGGTTTTCGATTTTGAAACAATTGCTGTAAGTTTACGAAGAGCTTGAGACATTAAGCGAGCTTGTTTTCCAACATGATAAGCACCCATATCTCCCTCGATTTCATCTTTTGGTGTTAGAGCTGCCACGGAATCAATTACAATTACATCAATTTTTCCTGTGCGTACTAAACTTTCAACAATTTCCAAAGCTTGTTCACCGGTATCTGGTTGAGAGACTAGTAAATCATTTATTTTTACTCCGAGTTTTTTCGTATATTCAGGATCCATTGCATGTTCGGCATCTATGTAAGCGCAAACGCCACCCATTTTTTGCGCTTCGGCAACAATGTGTGAAGCGAGTGTAGTTTTTCCAGATGATTCTGGTCCAAATATTTCAATAATTCTTCCGCGTGGAATTCCACCAACGCCAAGAGCCATATCAAGACCTATTGAACCTGTTGGGATTACATTGATGCCAACTTTTGGAGTGTCTCCCATTTTAATGATTGCGCCTTCTCCAAATTTTGTTTGGATTGCTTTTAATGTATCATCAAGAGTTCCACCGACCTCTTTATCTTCTTTTTTTACTTTTTTTTGCATTTTATTTTATATTTCGCAGAATTTCCTTTTGCTCAGGTCCTCGGAAGGGGGTCAGCCAGACCATTCACAAAAGAAAATTTTGCTTATATTATTTTTAATATATTAATTGATAATTTTTTTCATCACTATTGCCAAATTTGTCTTTGGCTTTTATGTTAATGACATTATAACCTGGAAGTAGGGAAATTGTCTCGTCAAAATTTCCTTGCTGGTCAATTGAAATTTCTCTTTCGTCTAAAGTTACATTTATTGCATTTTTTGCATTGCCAGTTATTTTTTGGATGCTTTCTGTCACTTTTGCGCCATCAGTTAAATTAACATTTTTTATTTGTACTCCAAAAATTAAATTTTTTGAACGGAAAAAAGCATAAATTATTATGAATAAAAAAAGCAGAACAATTGACAATATTCTTAATATTTTTTTTGCGTCGCTTCTCATTTAAATTATATTATTGTTATTTTCGTCTCTTTCTATTTTTTCTAGAACTTCTCTTGGTTTTGCACCATCGCTTGGTCCGATTACTCCTCTTTCTTCCAACATATCCATCAATCTGGCTGCGCGGGCGTATCCTAACTTTAATTTTCTCTGCAAATAAGAAGTCGATGCTTTTCCAGCTTCCATAATACAAATACGAGCTTCTTCGTACAATTCGTCATCATTGTTTGAATTATCGTCTAAATTACTTTCAAAAATACTTTTATCAGCTGAAATTGATCCAGAAGTTAAATTTATTTCTTCACTGAGTTCATCTTTGTAATTATCTGCTAAATATTTTACAACTTTTTTTACTTCTGATTCTGAAATGAAAGCTGATTGTAAACGTTCTGGCTGAGCGTCGCCTGAAGAATAAAGCATATCACCAGCGCCGAGTAATTTTTCTGCACCACCGGCATCAAGAATTGTTCTAGAATCAACTTGGGAAGAAACTTTTAGAGCAATACGAGCTGGAATGTTTGCTTTAATTAAACCGGTAATGACATTTACTTCTGGACGTTGAGTTGAAAGAATTAAATGAATACCAACTGCTCGTGACATTTGTGCTAATCGTACGATTGCTGCTTCCAATTCTCGTGGGTAAGTGCTCATTATGTCTGCCAATTCGTCTATTATTATTACGATATAAGGTAATCGGTCTGCTTCAACTTCAACTGTTTCACCAGCGTCATTTGTTTTTGTTCTTTTTGAATTTTTTCCTAAAATATTATTATGATAAGATTCAATGTCACGCACTGATTCAGCTTCCAAAATATCATAACGTCTATCCATTTCTTTTGCCGCCCATTTCAAAGCGAGAATTGTTTTCTTTGCTTCTGTAATAACAGGAGTGAGCAGGTGAGGAATTTTATTATACAAAGTTAACTCAACTCTTTTTGGATCTATTAAAATAAGTTTTAAATCATCTGGTCCGTTTCGGTAAAGGAGGGAAGTAATCATAGAATGAATTGTCACAGATTTTCCAGAACCAGTTGTTCCAGCCACAAGACTATGTGGCATTTTTGCTAAGTTTCCAAAAATTGCTTTTCCAGAAATATTTCTTCCCAGAGCAACTGTTAAAGCTTTTTGAGAATTTTGAAATTTATCATCTGAAAGCAAAGTTGCAAGTCCAACAATTGATTTTGATTTATTTGGAATTTCAATACCGACTAAAGATTTTCCTGGAATGGGAGCTTCTATTCTAATTGGATGAGCGGCAAGGGCAAGAGATAAATCATTTTGTAATCCAACAATACGGGAAAGTTTCATTCCTTCAGCTGGTTTCAATGCATAGCGAGTAACTGTCGGTCCAATTGTGATTTCATCCATTTCAACTTCAATACCAAAGTTTGCCAAAGTTCTTTTTATTATATTTGCATTTGCTTTTATGTCTCCGGTGTTTGGTTTTCCTTTATCTTCTTCTAAAAGAGAAAGAGGTGGAGGAACGTAAGAACTAAGTCCGACTTTTCTTTTTCGGATTGGAATTTCTTCTTCCCTAAACGCTTCTTCAGAAGCGTCGGGCGATCCAGCTTTGCTGGATTTAGCCTTCTTCTTTTTTATTTCTTCTTCCTCTTCTTCAACCTCTTCCATTTCTTCGTCTTCAATTATTTCTTCTTCATTTTCTTCAACAGATTTTTTTCTTCTTAACCAAACCCAAAGTTTTTTGAAAAAAGAAATAAGCATTGGTTTTGTGTCAAACATTACTAAAATTGAAATTATTAAAATTGCCCCAAGGAAAAAAATACTTGCATAAACATCAAATAATGCGACAAGTGGTTCTGAGATTATTTTTCCAAAAAGCCCACCATAATGATGTTCAGAATTTGAAGATATGGCAATTATTCCGAGACCAGAAAAAAGAAACATTATTGAACTTATTGTGCGTGTCCATCCAATATTTATTCTCTCTGATTTTATAAAAGATGAACCAAGCAAGATACAGAGAATTGGAAGTAAAGCGTAGCCAAATCCAAATAGATAATAGAAAATTTTGTAAACAGATTTTCCAGCCGGTCCTGCTATTGAAAAAGCTGACATGAAAAAGAAGAGCGCAAAAACAAAAAATATAATTGCAAAGATTCCGTGTTTTGTTTCTGTTTTTAATTTATTTGTTGGAGAATTTTTTTGAAAAGATTTTTGTTTAGATTTCTGTTTTTTGTTTTTTGCCATAAAGTCATTTTATCACAAATAGTTGATATCAAAAAGAAGATTTTTATTTAGAAAAAAGAAGTAAAAATTTTCTGGCAAGCAAAACGAAGCCAGTGCTTGCAGGCGAAAACTTTTTCTTCTTTTTTCTATATCACTTTTAGAATTTTGTTTTAGTGAAAATTTGACTTAAATTGTCCTTTATATATAATAAGAGACATTATGATGGAAGAAAATAAAAGTTCGGAAAATTTGATAAAAGACACCTCTTCTTCCATTGCTCAATACGGGAACAAAGATTTTGTTTTAATCTTTCATACAAAAACAAATAAGCTTATTACCGCATTGTATATGGTAACGGACATAATGCGAAACGATGAACCAATGCGCAATAAATTGCGAAGTTTGGGTACAGACATTCTATCGGACATACATAATTTTTCATATAGGACAGATCTAAATTTAATGGAAAAAAGTATCAGTAAAATTAGTGAGGTTTTGTCTTTTTTGGAGATAGCTACAACTGTTGGAATGATTTCTCAAATGAATTATGTAATTCTGAAAAAAGAATTTATAAATTTAAAAGATTCCTTCATTAAGCATGATAACCCTATATCAATAGAGGAATTTTTAAACCAATCTTCTAGTTTAGATAGTTCAGAGAATCTTTTGGAAAAAGAAAATAATTTTACTGAACAAAATATTAAAAAAATTCAAACTAATAGCACTAGAATTGGTGTCCAAAAGGGAAGCACTTTGATGAGAGCGCTAAAGGACATTAAAGGATCAAAAACTTCAAAAATTAAAATGTCCAATAGAACAAATTTTAATGATTTAAAGAAAGAAAGAAGAGAAGCGATAGTTAAAATCATAAAGAATAAAAAAGAAGCCACAATAACAGATATTAAAACATCAGCTATTGGTTTGCTTGCTTCTTGTGGAGAAAAAACATTACAGAGGGAATTAATTTCTATGGTTTCTGATGGTGTCCTTAATAAAATTGGGGAAAAACGCTGGAGTAAATATAGTATAAAATACTAAGGAATTTTGCCTAAATTTGTCCGTTAAATAAGTGTAATAAATGACGTTTTAAAACGTCATTTTTAGTAGACTTGTATATTTGCATTTTTATTTAATATATGCGAATATATAAGCACGGATAGAGAGCTCAAAAAGCTCTGGTTATCCACATAATATTTGCCGTAATTTAATGCAAATATTATAATAGTAATGTGATTATGAATTTCGCATTCTTGCGCAGTTTTATATTCACAAAATTATTTTCGTTCCAAATTTCGTCGAAAAAATTTTGAATGAAAATAAATCCGCCGATATTTTTTTAAAAAAGTTTTGGCGGACAGGTCATTGAAAACTAAATAAAAAAGTTTTGTAAAATTTTTACAAAATTTAGTTTATCGGTTTTCATTTCGTTTAAATCTGTTCACTTTATTTCTCTGTCGCATTATTAGTGTTTATTAATTATTGACAGAAAAAAATTGTGATAGAAAAAGTTCATCGTAACAAATTTGAAAATTTTTTACAGATGAACAGCGTGCCCTTAGTTTTGTCGAAACTTATTAATGGCACAAAAAATTATTATGAGTAAATTATTAAAATCAAAAATCCTTCTTGGAGTTATGATTTTCGCAGTTATGTTCGTAGGCTTTGCTGTTGTAAAAACAGCTTCAGCTGAAACATGTGACTTGGGAACAGTAACTTTGAAGCAAGGAATGAGTGGAACAGCAGTTACATGTCTTCAGACAAAACTTTCTGTTACACCAATGACAGGATATTTCGGATCAATTACAAAAGGAAAAGTAATTGCTTTCCAAACAGCAAATTCATTAGTAGCTGACGGTGTTGTAGGAGCTCTTACAAAAGCAGCTCTTGGAACAGTTGAAGGTGGAACATTACCAGCAGGATGTACTTCAAGTACAGGATTCAGTACAACAACTGGATTGTCATGTGCTTTGACAGGACTACCAGCAGGATGTACTTCAACAACTGGATACAGTCCAACAACTGGTGCATCATGTGCATCAGGAATCTCACAAGGTCCTCTAACAGGTGGAGCAGGAGATGTTGACTCAATAGATCTAGTTACCACATCTGTTAAGAGTGAAGTTCTTGAATCAGCTAACGATACAAAAGTTCTTGGATTTGATGTTAAAGCTGACAATGGTTCAGATTTAGCAATCTCTTCTCTTCGTTTAGAGTTTGAAAACCAAGGTGGAGCTGTTTCTAATCACTTAAATCGTTATATTGATGAAGTTTCAGTATGGTCAGGTTCTACAAAAGTAGGATCAGCTGACGTTGCTGATTTTTCAGAATCAAATGATATTTATTCAAAATCAATTACATTGACTAATGTTGTTGTAAAAGCAGGAGAAGAACTCCGTCTTTATGTAGCTGTTTCTGCAGTTTCAAGTATTGATACACTTGACCAAGTTCCTCTTGATTGGGGAGCAGAGTTGTTAAGTGTTCGAACATTGGATGCATCAGGAGCAATAATTACATTTACTACAGCTGCACTTGTAGGTGCAGGTCAAGCTGACGTAGCAGAACTTTTCGGTTTTTCTGATCTAGCAGGTTCCGGAGATCTTAATTTCAAGATTTCAAAAGCAACAACTTCACCAGTAGCTCAGGCAGTAGAAGCTGATGATGCGTCTGAAACTGATGTTGATATGCTTGAATTCAAGCTTAAAGCAGAAGGTTCAGATTTGGTAGTTGATGACCTTTCTATTGATTTGACAGCAGTGGGAAACAATCTTGATGATATGATCTCAGAGATTAAGCTTATGAAGGGTTCAGATGAACTTGATTCAGTAACCCCAGCAAACTTCTTACTTGCTGGAGCAGGATTAACAGACGTTGTATTCTTTGCAGATCTTGCTGATGATATAACAATTGATGATGGAGACACAGTAACATTGAAGGTTGTAGCAACAATTAATGCAATCGATGGAGCTCCATTAATAAATGGAGATTCGTTGACAGCATCTTATACTGCCGCAGCTCGTGCTGGTAATGAAATCATTATTGGTGCTGGTAACAATGATGGCGCTTGTGACGCTGGTGAAGATTGTTATCTAACTGATGTTGAAGATACTAATGGAGACCAAGTTGCTAATGGCGACAGAAGTGGTTCAGCAACAGGAGCAGCTCAAGCATTCTATGCAACAGGTTTGACTGTAAGTAATCAAACAACTTCTGCTGTAACTACATTCGTAGCTGATCTAGCAGGAGAAGACGATATAGGTAAATTTATTGTTAACTTCAAGGTAACAGCATTCGGTAATGATATTTATCTTAATAGTACAACTCAACTAAGTGATGAGGTTGCACCGTATGTACCAGGTACTGCACCAGGAGAAGGAATTGTTTTTGATATCTTCTCAGCAGGAGCAGGAGTACATGATCCAACTGTAACTTCAATATTAGAATGTGTCTCAAATTGTGGACTAGCTGCAGATAATCCTACAGGAATGTTCTTCATTGCAGATGGGGATGCTGAGACATATCGTTTGACAGTAACGTTTGGAGCAGATGCCGCTACCCCTCTTGATGATAACTATAAAGTATGGTTATCTTCAATCAACTGGGATACTGATGGAGACACAGACGCAAGTCCAGACTTCTTCTACACAAGTAACCTTGGACAAGGTACAGAAGTAGATACAGGATACTTATTCTTGAATGATATGTAATTCATAGAGTTTGAGTTTTCTGTTAAAATGATTTTGGTTAATACGCCTTAAAAAGTATTTCAAAAAACCACCCGACGGGGTGGTTTTTTGTTTTTTATTTGCAAAGGAATTATTTTTTGTTATAATTTGGAAATGAATATTACAAAATGTGACATTTGCAAAAAGAAGCTAAATGATGAATCTGTAAGAGCTAGTTTTGGTTTTTTTAGTGCAAAAGATTTTTGTTTATCTTGCGGAAAACCTGTTTTGGATTTTTTAAAGAAACATAAATTTATAACTAAAGATAATAAAAGAAAATAATATTTTTAAAACCATTCAGAAATAAGGGTTTTTTTGTTTTTATTTGACAAAAATTAACTAATTTGCTTTAATTTTCTTAATTAACTTTTTTTGAACCTTAAAAATTAAATAAAAATGAAAACAAAAATTATTCTTTTTATCGTGTTAATAATTGCTTTTTGCAATTGCTGTTTCGCTCAACAAGGAGTATCAATAAACATTACGGGCGCTCCGCCTGATAATTCTGCGATGCTGGACGTTGTTAGCAATAATAAAGGAATTTTGATTCCAAGAATGACCACAAGTCAAATGAATTTGATTTCTTCTCCAGCCAATGGGCTGATAATCTTTAACACAGATTCTTCGTGTTTTTTCTTTTTTAATTCCACTTCATGGATTTCATTATGTAATAATGGAATAATTGGACCAACAGGACCGACTGGTTCACAAGGACTGCAAGGACTTGTTGGCCCGACAGGTTTAAATGGAATTGATGGAGTGACTGGTGCGACAGGACCAACTGGAGCTGATGGATTAATTGGACCGACAGGACTTCAAGGAATTACTGGTGCTACCGGAGTTGATGGGGCAACTGGATCTACTGGTCTACAAGGTATCCAAGGAGTTACGGGACCGACGAGAGGCAATGTAGGAGTTGCGACAACATATTTAACAAAAACAGTAGGTCACGAAGCATCATCTGGTAATTTTAATGTACAAAAGGATACAATTATGGTGCTTGGTCTCGTTGCAATTCCTTATACAATTACTGTAAACAAACTTTCAATTTCCTGCTTTCTAGTAATATCCGGGGTGTTAGATTTATCAATCTATTCCGAAAGTGGCCAATTAGTATTTACTGTTGCCACAAATACTATTATTTCTGGAGGAGTTGTTTCTGTTTCAGTACCTTCAATTACACTAAATCCATCAAATTATTATTTTGCTGTAAATTCAAATGGAAATGCTAATATTGGGCTTTCAAATGTTGGTATTACGAATGGAATTTTTTACAGTACACTTCCTGGCGAACCAGTATACGCAGGTAAACTTATTATTTTACCTGGAACTCCACCAATCTCTTTTGATCCTTCAACAATCATTAATGATGGAACAGTTCCTTTTTTTAGATTAGATAATTAAAATATTTTTAATGTCAACCACCCTTTTGCGAATTCGCAAAAGGGTGGTTTTTGTTTTTATTTTTATTTTAGTATTGACATTTTGTTTTTTGTGTTGACAGATTTTTTAAAAGGTTTATAATTATTTTATAAATTGTTATTATTTTATTATAAAAATTATTATTATTAATTATTTCGCAATGTGGAATAAAAATTTTTAAAATTATGAAATATAAATTAAAATTAGAACACGCTTTGTATTTTCTTGGAGTTTTAGCACTTGTTGCCATAATTGGACTTTTTGTATTTGAAAAAGTAAAAGCAGACCCACCAAGTATCATTGCTACAGTTTCGTCTGATCTTTATACGGTAAGTACTGTTGGAGGTGGAGTTGAAACTATTACAAATGTTCCTTACGGAACATCTAGCGCTACTTTATTAAGTCATTTGACCAAAGATGATCCTTTGGAAACTTGGTCTTGGGCTATGCAGTCTGATCCAATAGCGACAGGAGATTCTTTTGTCTCTCGCGCTGAAGATGTAACAGTGAGCATAACTTATACTATTACCGTAGATGATCCAAGCAGTGATGCCACGGTTTCATCCGCATCTTATACTATTGTTCCAACTATAATAAGAAGTGTTGATGATATAAGTAATATTCCTTTTGAAACATCGCAAGCAACTTTCTTAGCAGATTTAACTGCAAATGCTGTTGGTCAAACACAAGATGTTTCTAATCTTACTGATCCAGTAGTAACTGATAATGCATTAATAGTTACCGCACAAGATGGAATGACAACAATGACTTATCATCTTACAGTTGATGGTCCGGTAAGAAGTTCTGATACTACAATTTTATCTACAGCTTACACTGTAAATATTTTTATGAGAGCTGGCGGAACGATTACAGATGTTCCTTACGGAACATCAAAAGCTACTTTTCAAGCTGCTTTAACAAAAGGCCAAATTGCTCAGACTTGGGATGTTTCTGCTATTCATGATCCGGTAAGAATCGGTGATGCATTAGTAGTTACTGCAGAGGATACGACACAATACACTTATACTGTTACTGATATTAATGATCCTGTACCCCGTATTATTAGTAGCGGAAGTTATTCCAAAGGAAGTGCTTTACCAGCAACTTCGTTACCAGTAGTAGTTCCAGTTGTAGAAAATCCAGCAGTAATTCCAACAACGCCAGATTCTACAAAACCATATTGGACTGGATGTCCACCAGATTGTGTTGGGGAAAATATTACACCAAATAGTCCGATGGAGATTATTAAGAACTTGCAAACAATTCTTAATGAATTTGTTGGTCCAGTTGGAAAACTAATCTTGTTTGAAGGAAATGCAGCTAGCAAGTTAATCGCAACAGACGGAACTGGAGGAAATACTACCGGAACATCTGGAAAATTAATTGCGGAAGGAACTTACGGAAAGTTGATTTTGTTCGAAGGAAATTCTGACAGTAAATTGATTGCTCAAGGAATTTCTGGAAAATTAATTGCGGAAGGAACTTATGGAAAA
>Ga0247841_10000264_pt1 | contig 144300 bp, 121 predicted proteins | sample LaCruzMarch2015__2_FD_192410 | JGI IMG/M metagenome (GOLD analysis project Ga0247841, IMG submission 192410) | Freshwater microbial communities from meromictic Lake La Cruz, Castile-La Mancha, Spain - LaCruzMarch2015_18m | ecosystem: Environmental > Aquatic > Freshwater > Lake | place: Spain...
TAAAATAATGCCGCCGGCATAACCATAAACCCCCTCCTTCGATGCCAGGATGCCGGTTTTGGCATTGCGAACAGCCCCGCGGGCCTTTTCAAATATCCCATCAGCGGCGTTCAAATGAAGCAAATACTCCCGGCCCTTACCAATATAAACCATCTTATAAAAATACAAAAATCCGGTAAACCCTATCTCCCCTTCTCTCCCGTGCCAACGGGAGGGTCAGGGGGTTGAGGTGCTTTGATCCGCCTCACTCCACCATCACCTTCCCGTTGCCCACAGTTTGCCCGTTATACACCAACCGCACCACGTACATCCCGCCCGGCCACAATGAAACATCAACCGCTACCGCTTTCTCCGATTGCAAAACTTCCTTCGAAAACATCCTTCTTCCAAACAGGTCATAGATTTCAAGAATGGCAGAATGCCATTGGTGATACACCGTGGTGAGGTTGAAAACCGGGCTGTGGTTTTCGGTTTTCAGCTGCTCCGGGATTACAATATGCAGAATATCCCGCGCCGGATTAGGAAAAACTTTCAACCTCCCGGTTTCCGGGTTTTTAAAAGGTTCATCAATGCCTACAATGATGCAATCCAATGGGATGGTATCCGATGCGATTGGGTGTGGGCATAAACTGTCGTAAACGTATGGATGGCTATAAAGAGTGTCATACTCCAGATCGGAGTTAAGTTTCCAGGCATAACTGCGCCACTGATTGCCATCGTGTTGCCCCTGAACCAGGAACAACTTGTTGTCCTGATCTACAATGGCATCGGAAAAGCAATAAACCGTCCTCATAATATTAGTGGAATCCAGAATATTCCCATCTTTATCCACTTTAAATACGCCAACCTGACCTTCGCCACCGGGGTTTAAAATCCAACCGCCGTCAATAGCAATGGTCGAATCCTGGAACCAGTTGATGTTGAAAAAAACCGCTTGCCAGGAATTTGGTACCAGATCGTGATACGACATCTCATTGCCATTGACATCGGTCTTCAGCATGGTCGGACGGTCGCCAGGCGGAGCCGCCTCGTCTTCGATATGTCTTCCGCATGAGTAAATATTTTGCCGGCCATCAACAATTGAACGATATGACTCTCCATAAAAATGTTCCCCGCCAATATATCTCCATGGAAGTTCCCAATCGGCTTTACCCGAGCTGTCTATCTTTATTATTAAAGGCCTTAAATACCTTGGGCCTGTCGTCCCGGAGTCAGGATAATAACAATAACCGTTTATCAAATAACGATAATCCGAGGTGACCATCATGTGTTCTCCGGCGGCACCAACAAACAATGGATCACAATAGCCATACTGCTGTTGCCAAAGAAGGTCCCCATGGGGGTCCAACCTGAACAAGAAAATATGGTCGTTCGCGTATAAAGCTCCCGTTCTATATATATATGCAATATAACCACCGGGGACCGGATAGATTGAATTTGCATAATCAAAAGTGTCAGGGGTGGAGGTATAAATCCTGCACCATTCTTTTTCACCACAGGCATTTATTTTCATGATAAACGGATCTCCCCAGGAGTCATACTGGTGAGTTGTTCCGGCAACGACAAATCCTCCATCAGTTGTTTGGTTAACATCAAAAATACCTGATCCGTCATTATTTTCACCAAATGCTTTATACCATAACATTTCACCATTTATCCCTGTTTTTATTAATAATCCATTTATTGGAAGACCATCCGGTGTAAGATATCTTGCTCCGATTAGATATCCATGATCATAGTATTCAATAACGGAATATGGATGTGTTCCTAAATCGGAAAGATAAGCTTTTGGCCAAATTTGGGATAACGAAGGATAATTACAAAATAAAAGGTAAAAGAGAAATGATAGAATACGCCAAATCGTCATTGATTATAAAATTTTAAGTTGATGGATGGTTTTCCATCCATCAATTCATTGTTGATCATTGTTTTATAATAGTTAATTTAACACTATAGGCATGATTGCCATCAATGTCGAGCACAAGGAGATACAATCCGGAATTCAGATTTGTTGTGGGCATAACAATCTGGTTCTGTTTACCTGCAAATGCATGAGATTGTACAATTTTACCATTTACATCGTACAAATTAATCAACCCCTTGCCGGTAAATTCTGCCAAATTAATCTTCAAAATAAAGTAATCATGTGCTGGATTGGGAAATACAGATAGCATTGAAAAACTCCCGGATTTCTTTACTCCTCTGAATTTCTTCTTCGCTTGCTTAAAGTTGTTGTCAGGCAAGAGAATCGGTTCCTGATATGTGATCTTTCCCGAAGCAATCAGGATATTTCGTGCATAGGCGGCGGGCTCTCCAGTGTTTGAGTTTGCAATCAGTTGCAGGGACGATACCGTAGCGCTGTCGACCATGAAAACGCCCATTGTATCAGAATGGATTTGTTCCGACAAGGGAAAAAAGTCAAGGTATGCCTCGTGAACTGCTTGCTCTGATGTCGAAAGGTTAAAAGTACTAGGAATTAAACCAAGCACGCTTTGAGATTGCGAGTAATCGCCTTTGGCATGGAACCAGGCTGCCTTATCATATTGTGAAGAAATTGTGTTGCGGTAATTAAACAGCCAGTTTAGGCTGTCTTCATTGGCCGGGGTTAATGAATCACCTTCAAAATAATTCAACAACCGGGTATAAGCCTTTGTCGCCTCTCCGTCCCAACAGGCCTTTTTCGCCTCAAGGATCTCCAATGCACTTACCGTATCCTCTCCAACCAGGATCTGCTCCATCATATAGTCGGGCATTGGGTTAATGCGGTCTTCAAGCATATTGATGATCTCATCCGACTTGGCGGAGTGTGGATTGGCTACCAGTACATCCCTGATCATGGCATTGTCGAGGACATCCTGTTTGGCAACCGAGGTCTTCATTACCGTATCAGATAGATAGGGCGATTTTGCAATCAACTCGTTACGTGTTTGAAGCGCCTCCGGTGGTGTACTGGTTGCTACATCAAAATTAAGCACGTTTGTTGAGCCACCGTCAACCAGTGCATTCAGAACTCCTCCGATACTGTCTGATTGACCCATTGCGTGTGTGAGATTTTCGATATTTTCTGAAGATCCTCCACCGCTGAGTGTTGATGGACAACTGTTTTCATTAAATTGTACGTCTACCGGGATGGGATTCACTGTCCCATAAATATTTTCCGGCCTTGGACGTAACCTATATGGAAGTAAAGTTTGAGAATGGTAGTAGTAATCAATCGGGTTCCCTTCGTTATAAAAATCATAATGGCACGAGGCGGGGCTAGGCTGGAACATGTTGCCAGCCGGGGCAAGTGTATTCCCACTCAGATAACCCTGGTTCTTGGCGATGCCAATGGACTCTGTATATGTCCCACTAAAAGTAATTGCGAAATCAAAATTATCAGGCCCGGCCATCGAATCATTTTTAATGAACTTGTTGCACCTGTAACACAGTCCGCCATTATCATCATCCGGGTTTCTGTTCTCGTTCTGCGACAGCGTGGCAATTTTCAGGTTATGAAAAGTATTCCGGTAAATTTCGTTGCTGAGGGTGCCTGAATTGTTCACAATCAGGCCAATGGTCACCGGAGAGGTTGACGTTTCATAAAACTCGTTGTTTTCGACATGATAGCCCGAACATGCGTCTAAGTACATGCCATACGACCATTGGCTGGGCAGGGTATTCTTAAAGGTACATCCCTCGAATACAATGGGATTGACCCCGTTAAGCATAACAAAACGATCGGGGGCCGAGCCATCGCGAAGCGTGTCGCTGGTAATGAAATTGCATCGTTTGAAGCGGGAAAAATTGTAAAACGAATAGGGGTCATATTTGATGGCAACTCTGTTGTTTTCAAACGTGGCGCTGTCGGCCAGAATAATGCCGCCGGCATAACCATAAACCCCCTCCTTCGATTCCAGGATGCCGGTTTTGGCATTGCGAACAGCCCTGCGGGCCTTTTCAAATATCCCATCAGCGGCGTTCAAATGAAGCAAAAACTCCTGGCTCTTACTGATATAAACCATCCTATAAAAATACAAAAAAATACGATATGGTTTTGGCTCTTTCCGGAATCGGGTTACCCAACGTTTCATGACCGCGATGGGATTTTTTTTGTTTTTTTAAAGGTATTTTCAGAAATGAAACGCCAGCAATATTTTAATGTTCCGCCCCATGGCCTGGATGTAGGAGCCATAGGGCTGATAATCGGTATTCAGGATGTTGTTGACGATAAGCCGTATTTTTGGGGAGCCGGGAAGGGCATTTGAATTCAATCCCATCGACAGGTTAAAAACTAAGTGTGGGTTTGAAGGGATGTATCCCCAGGGGCCGCCGTCGGTTCCTTCAGGAATTGTGGGGACCCGTTTCTGCGTTGCCGCATAATCTGCTTCTGTCGTGATGAAATAGCCGGTAACCCACCGTTTGTTGACTATTGCCCGGTATTGCGCCTCTATCTTGACCTCCAATGGCGGAATGCCAAACAACGGGGCATTCTCCCCGGACGACCGGTCAATCCCGTAAACATAGGATGCCCCAATCCCGAGGATCAGCGCATTGGACGGCGCAAATATCCGGTCAAACCGCCAGTTGCCGCTCAGCTCGCCCCCCATGATCGTTGCGTTCGTATTGGTGAAGGTAAAATCGACATCCGGGAGGCCGGAAGGGGCCATGGCGATAAACCCGTCGAGGATATTGTAGAACAAGGCCAGTTCATAGTTTCCCTTCCGGTTTCGTATATCTCCCCGGAAGCCCAGGTCCAGGTTCCAACTATATTCTGGCCGCAAATCAGGGTTTCTGGTTTTGGTGCCCTGACAGGTGATGGTGCGGGTGAACATCTCCTCCCCGTGAGGTTCAGGATCGTATAGGCCCGGAAGCCTCCATACTGATCCTGGTAATGGACCAGGTCGAGGGAAGAGAGGGTCCCGCTGACGGTACTGTACTTGTACTGATAATAGTCGCGCCCCCCAGGCTTCCATCGGGCTTCTCCATTTTGATCGTCCTGATCTTGATATCATACGCAAAATCAGCTACCGAGAGGGAATCCAGGTTGTTCGCCCCCCCCCTTTGCGCCTTTGTACACAAAATCGAAACCAACCCCGCCGGGATTCCTGCTGGCACAGATCAGGTACGGACTCTCCAGTCCGACAAACTGTTGCGTGGGGGTAACCGGCTCTTCCGTTGTCTCTTTTTCGCAGGATGTAAGCAAAACACCCGAAACTGATGCTAAACCAATGAGAAACAGCATCCATGGATTCTTTTTCATACTTCGCTTTATTAAGATTAAATTTAAATGCAAAAGTGCGGGGAATCGGTTTGCCCGACAATCACCAGAACCGGTGAAATCAGGATGCAGGACTAACCTGAAATGGGGAGGTGGGATGAGGATTATTCCCGGTAAAAGTCCGGAAAATCAGGCACGACAACACTTTTATATATTTGTTGGCTGCACGTGCAACACCCTGAAACCAAAGCTTTGCCAAGGAGTGCAACCGAACCGCCCGCTGGCGGTGAGCTCACGAACACCTTTTAAAATAAAAAATTGGGTGAGTAATTTTGCCGGACTGCCTGTTCTGTTAATAACTTTTGTACAACTATTGAATGTTTGATTATTGATTTTAATTCTTCATTGCTTAAATTTGACAATTATTGTCAAGATAATAAATATCAATTTGGGGACAACAGGACAGATTATCAGGGAGGCAAGAGAGAAAAAAGGGATGCTGCTCCGGGAGCTTGCCGCAGAATTAAAAATTGATTCTGCCGTACTGAGCAAAATTGAACGTGGAGAACGCAAACCAACAAAGAATTTGGTTTTAAAAATTGTTCAAATCCTCGGATTGAACGAGAGGGATTTAATATTGTCCTGGCTAAGTGACAAAATTGTATATGAAATTTCTGACGAGGAATTTGGACTGGATGCCTTGAAATTGGCAGAAAAGAAAGTAAAATTTAGTACAAGGAAATAATAATGGAATTAAAACTTGAAGATTTAAAATATCAGGACGAAGCCATTGAATCAATCATCAAAGTATTCGACGGAACGGAAAAAAACACATTTGACAATGCATGCTTTGAAGGCATACGTTCCAACATCTGCAAACTTGCCAAAACTGAACTATTAAACAATATTAAAACTGTAGTTCAGGAAAACAGGATAAATGAAGATATTGCAAAAGTTAGTGAAGAAAACAATTTATGTATTGAAATGGAGACGGGTACAGGGAAAACCCTTGTTTATCTAAAAACCATATATGAATTGTACCAGCATTACGGTTTCACCAAATTCATTATTCTGGTTCCTTCTGTTGCAATCCGTCAGGGAGTTTTAAGCACTTTCAATGCATTTAGCCGACAACTTGAAGAGATTTACAGCTTTAAACCAAACACGTTTGAATACGACAGCAAAAAACTTAGCAAGGTTACAAATTATATTGAAGACCAGCATCCGCAAATTATGATTATGACACTGGCTTCGTTTAACTCCGGAGACAGGATTTTGAACCAGGCACAAAGGGAAGATTTATTTTCAAATATGCCCTTCATTGAAGCAATTGGGAAAACCAACCCGATTATTATATTAGACGAGCCGCAGGAGGGCATGGATACCGACAACTCAATTGAGCGGATTAGTAAACTCAATCCTTTGGTTAAAATCCGGTTTTCAGCTACCCATAAGGTTGTAAGAAATTTACTTTACCGGTTAACGCCCTACGATAGTTATAAGCAAGGTTTGGTCAAGAAAATCGAAGTGCTTACGGTAACAGAAAAGAACGATGAAGCAACCTTGAAAATTGAATTGATCGAAATTCAGAATAGCAAAGGGGACCCGAAAGCAAAATTAAAAGCATGGCATCAGGCTGCTTCAGGGAAAATTGACTTTAAAGAAACCAAATGGCTAAAAGTAGGAGATAATCTGGGCGATGCAACAAATAATCCAAGTTACCTGAAATATAAAATTAGCAGGATCAACAAAAGCCTGAAAACACAAAAATGGAGCATGTCTTTTTCAAACGGTATTGAAATTCTTGAAAAACAACATGCGGGCAATTTACAATCAATCTGGGAGCTTCAACTGGAATGGCTTATCCATCGTCATTTTGCCAAATCACAACGCCTGGCACAACAGGGCATAAAGTGTTTGTCATTGATTTTTATCGACCGTGTTGCGAATTTTATGGGTGAAAACCCGATTATCCGTAACCTGTTTATTGAAAAATACCGTGCAATTTTTCCTGAACACAACGATGGAAAAACTCCATCTGATGAATATATTAATGCCCTTCAGGGGTATTATTTTGCACAAAAAGCATCGGGAGAATTTGCCGACAACGAAGGTGGCATAAATGAGCAAAAACGTATTTATGAACTTATTTTAAAAGGGCGTGAAGAACTTTTAAATATCGAAAACCCCGTCCAGTTTATTTTTTCACACTCGGCTTTGGGCGTTGGTTGGGACAATCCAAACGTTTTCAACATAGCAACTCTAAACACGGCATTTTCCGAAATTCGAAAACGTCAGGAAATTGGCCGCGGGTTGCGTATTTGTGTAAACCAAAACGGGCAACGTATTTACGACAGTCTTTCGGTCGAAGATTCCGAACGGGTAAACCAGCTTACTGTAATCCCAAATGAAACTTACGAAACATTTGTAACCCAGTATCAGGAAGAGATCAAATCAGTTTACGGAACAACTGCTGCCGGGGCAGGTATGACCCACACGCACAAAGGACAAAAACAAAACGAGGTAACATTTAAACGGAATGCTTCTCAAACCATTGATGCCGCATTTAAACGTTTCTGGAAGGCACTGGCAAAGAAAACCGATTACCTGATGTCGTTCAACGAAGAAAGCCTTATCGCCAGTTCCATCGAACGTGTCAACCAAATTGAAATTCCCGATGGTGTAATTGAAGCAAGCAGCCATACTATTAATGAAATTACAGAAGAGGGCAAGCAGGACCTATTCGGTGGTTCCGAATCAAAAAGGGTTAAATCTTTATTCGCTCCCCTTGACCTGGTTGAAGAATTAAGCGAAAATACAGGGGTAAGTTACACTACTGCATTTAAAATAGTAAACGGGTTAAATTTGAAAGAATGTATTAAAAACCCGCCCCGTTTTATACACGAGGCAGCCGCAATTGTCCGAAATGTAGAACTGGACGAAATGCTCCGGGGCTTGGATTACGTGCTTACTGGCGATGAATACGATTTTAATTTTACCGATTTCACAAAGCAACTCGAATGGAACAGGTATGTTGAAACGCCCGAACGTGGTGTTTACGACAAAATGCCAATCGACAGTGATGTTGAACGACAGTTTTCATTGGGCGCCGACCGTGACCCGGAAATAGTTTGTTTCATTAAACTTCCATCGTGGTATAAAATAAAAACGCCCATTGGCGAATATGAACCTGACTTTGGAGTGGTTTTGAAGCGTAAACAACTGAAAACAGGCATCGAAAATGAATATTACTTTGTAATTGAAACCAAAGGCACGAACGATATTAACGATAAAAAAGCCCTTACCGGGAGTGAAATTTATAAAATACAATGTGCCATTAAGCACTTTACTGCTTTAGGGGTCGAAGTGCATTACAAAGCTCCGGTAAAAGAATACCAGACTTTCAAAACCAAAGCGGCACAAACTATTAACGAACTTATTGAACAACCATAACAATGGAAAATTGTAACGATTATATGCCCAATAGCCACGACTGGAACCGTGAACGTTTGGAAACCCTTAAAAAACTGTTTCCCGACCTGTTTGCCAACGAGGGCAATCTGAATATAAACGAACTAAAAAAAGTAGTTGACCCGACAAGTGTTTCTGAAACCGAGCGGTACGAATTCCGCTGGTTTGGAAAGAGCAACGCCAAACGAAACGCTTTTACACCAAGTAAAGCAACGTTGATTTACGATGAAGCACGCAGCGTAAACCCCGACGAAAGCGAAAACCTGATCATTGAAGGCGAAAACCTCGAAGTTTTAAAGCTTTTAAGCGGCAGCTATCGGGAGAAAATCAAATGTATTTACATCGACCCGCCATATAATACAGGTGGCGATTTTGTTTATTCGGACAATTACTCAATGGACAAAAAATCTTACTGGGAAATAAACGGAGTATTTCGTGATGGAATAATAGTTGATACTAACTCTGAATCAAGCGGAAGGTTCCACAGTGATTGGCTTAATATGATGTTTTCACGATTGCTTATCGCCCGTCAATTATTGCTTCCGGATGGCGTAATATTCATCTCCATAGATGATAATGAAGTCCATCATTTGAGAAAAATATGCGATGAAGTGTTTGGGCAGGAATGCTTTATAGCTGTTTTCCCTTGGAGAAAAAGAACTGCTAAAAGCGATGTCCCTTTTGGAGTTTCTCAGGACTATGAGTGGATAATTGCATACGGAAAGGAAAGTTTTAATGCAGGATTAAGTATTGAAAGAAAATATTTTGAAACTGTTGACTATCAGTGTGATAGATGGAGACTTTCGGACTTAACAACTCAAAGAAGTGCAGAAGAAAGACCGAATTGTGCATTTGATATGATTGACACTAAAACAGGCAAGTCATATCCGTATAATCCACAGCGAGTATGGGGTGTTTCTAAAGATACATTTCAAGACTATTATAATAAAGGGAAAATTGTTTTCCCTGATGATTATGACTTCTTAAATATCTCAATTCCGGCATATCGTGTATTTGAAAGCGAGGATAAGGAAAAAGCTTTGAAAAAGAATGGCAGTGAAGACCCATTAAAATCTGTATCAACATTTTTACCTAAAGAGGTTGGAATGAATGAGGATGGTAATAAAGAAATGGTTGACCTATTTGGTTCGAAAGTGTTTTCATTTCCTAAGCCAACGTCACTGATAAAATACTTTTTGGAACTCATAAACGATAAAAATGCACTTATCCTTGACTTTTTTGCAGGTTCCGGCACTTCCTTGCAAGCATTACAAGAACTTAATTTAGTTGATGGTGGAAATAGAAAGGGAATTCTTGTTCAAATTCCTGAAGTAATAGACGAAAATAGCGAAGCCTACAATTCAGGTTTCGAAAAAATCAGCGACATTACTATTGAGCGAAACAAACGGGTTATTGAAAAAATATTGTCTGAACTGGAATTACAAGTATTACAGGATAAACAGAATTTATTTGGGGCGTTAAATTCTGGTAATTCTACAAATTCCAAAAATTCTGGTTTGGGCTTTAAAGTATTCAAACTGGTAAAATCCAACTTTCCACGGGTTGAGTTTGCCCCCGACCCCGATAAAACCGATGAAGAAAATGTCGAATTGCTCAAAAAATACATTCGCGACAAAGAGGCACAAATGCATACAGCCTTTAACCGGGATGAACTGTTAACCGAAATTCTGCTTAAAAACAATTTCACGCTGAATTACAAAACCACCAAACAGGAACAGTTAAAAAAGAACGAAATACTTCATGTTACCGATGGCGAAAAAGAAACCCTGATATGCCTCGATGTGGTTTTAGACATGGAAACTGTTGAATACTTCAAAAAGAACACCCAACAAAAGTTTATTTGCCTCGAAAGGGCTTTGGACACAACAAAAAAATATAACCTGAAACATTATATGGGCGATAAGTTTACAGCTTTTTAATTCGAATGTCTATAGGGAGAAAAAATATATATCCAATGTGCTTACCTGTTAACCGATGACCATATCGTCGAACGTGAATTTTTACAACAAACGTTTTGACAAAATCTCGTTAACTTTTCCCGGCAATCCCAAGAACCGCAGCGCAAACTTCCGGAAAATTCAACGGTTCGTCCCTTAAATCGCCCCAAACATCCGTTTCATTTCCTCTGAACAACCAGCCGACGATATCTTTGCCGCCGGATCGTTGGGTGTTTTTTAGCCATAAGGCAAAAAGAAAATCCACAAAAAAGCAGTAAACAATGAACGGAACAAGTCCTTTTTATATCCCCATCCGAAACACGAACGCTACTACTCCCATAAGTTGGGCGAACTGGTCTCTCCGGGCGATCTTTCAAACAATGCTGGTGGCCGGGACCATGCTGTTAATATCCGGAATCGTTCAAGCCCAGGATCTTTCACGGCCCTGGGAACTGAACCAGTGCATCGGGTGGGCAACCGAAAACCACCTGCAGGTTAAGAAGGCCAGGCTGCAAACGGGGGAGCAAACCGAATACCTCCTGCAAGCCAGGGCCGGGCGGCTGCCGGGCCTCAGCGGCCAGGCATCCCAAACCATCGCCAACGAACAAACAAAGGAGCAGTTAACCGGCGATTACACCGATCAGCAGTACAACGCCGGAACCTTTTCCCTGGGCGCATCGGTCACCCTGTTCAACGGTAACCGGATCAACAACAGCATCAAACAACAGGAACTTTCGCTGCAGTCGTCGCAGCTTGCGGTGGAAAATGCCCAAAACAACATCGAGATCGCGGTCACGCAGGCTTACCTCGAAATCCTCTATGCCAATGAGTCGGTGAAGCAGGCAGAGCAAACACTGGAAGGTTCAAATGTGCAGATGACATGGGCGAAAAGTCATTATGAAGCCGGTTCCATGTCGGAGGCCGACTTTGCGCGCATCCGGTCGCAATATGCTACAGATTCCTATTCGCTCACTGTATCGAAAAATGAACTTGCCAGAAAAATTCTGAAATTAAAACAGTTGCTTGAGCTTGATTTGAGCCAGGAGCTGCAGGTTACCTTCCCGGAAATAGCCGATTCGGTGGTTTTGCAGGAGATTCCTGAAGAAGCGGACGTTTACCGTAAGGCGTTGGAGGTTATGCCCGAGATTGCTGCCGGCCGCGTGTCGGTGCAATCGGCCCAACTCGGACTGAAACTGGCCAATGCGGGTTGCTGGCCGGTATTGTCGGCCAATGCCGGCGTTGGCACTGGATATAACACCCTCTCGGCCGATGGCTTTGGCATGCAGATGGGGCATGGGCTCAACGAATATGCAGGGTTGAGCCTAAATATCCCGATATTTTCCGGAAGAAAGAACAAAACGGCACGCGAAGTCGCAAAGATCAACATCGATCAGAGCTCCCTGAGCCTGGAAGAGTCGCGGAAGACGCTGCTGGAATCGGTGGAGAATGCCTGGCTGGATGCGCTCTCGGCGCGCAACCGCTTTGAAGCGGCAAAGGAGCAGTTAACATCATCGGAGGTCAGCTATCGTTTGAGCGAAGAACAGTTCAACCTTGGGTTGAAGAATTCGGTCGATCTGATTACCTCAAAAAATGATTTTCTGATCGCTCAACAGGAGTTCATCCAAGCCAAATACAGTGCCATTCTGAATTACAAATTTCTGGACTTCTACCAGGGGAAACCGATCTCATTATAACACCAATCGTTTTAAACAGACCCGTAAAAATTCAAAAGAGACAAACCATCATGACCACGAAAAAGAAAATCCTCATCATCACCGGAATCGCCCTGATTGCCGGTTTCGCCATCCTCACGCTTTTCAGGCAGAAAGCCTCGCCCCACCCATCGGTAAAAACCGCCACCGCTGTCAAAGGTACGCTTACGCTGGAGGTCACCGCCACCGGAACCCTTGAGCCCATCAACCAGATTGAGGTCGGAACACAGGTTTCGGGGGTTATTGAGAAGATTTACGTTGATTACAATTCGGTCGTCAGGAAAAATCAGTTGTTAGCGGTACTTGATAAAAGCATGCTGGAGGCACAAGTCGCTGAAACAAGGGCCCGGCTGGAGTCGGCGGAAAACGACCTGAACCTTCAACGAAGCAACCATGAAAGGTATAAACAACTGCATGCCAAAAAAACCATCAGCGATGCCGATTATGAAAACGCCTTTCACGCTTATGTGAAGGCCAAAACCAGCGTTGACCAGATCAGGGCTGAACTGACCCGGGTGGAGCGCAACCTGGGATATGCCACCATCACCTCTCCCATCGATGGCGTGGTGCTCTCGCGCGCGGTAGAGGAGGGGCAGACCGTTGCGGCAAGTTTCAATACCCCAACCCTTTTTACCATTGCCAACGACCTGACCCGGATGCGGGTGATTGCCGATGTGGATGAGGCCGATATCGGCCAGGTAAAGGAAGGACAACAGGTTACATTTACGGTGGATGCTTTTCCGGATGATCTGTTCGATGGAACTGTCACCCAGGTGCGGCTGAATCCCCACATCAACGCGAACGTTGTCACTTACAGTGTCGTGGTGGAGGCGCCCAACCCTGAGCTCAAGTTAATGCCCGGGCTTACGGCTTCCATCACGGTGGTGACGGAGGAGAGAAAGGATGCCGTTCTCGTGCCCGTGGGAGCGATCGGCATTAACCTGGATAAGAATCTTATGGCACAATACAATCAAATGAGACAGGGAGCTGCTGGCGTGGGCGGGTCAGCGATCGCCGGAGAAACCACGGCAAACTCCGGACAAACTTCTGGTTCCACGCAGTTATTTGTACTGCAGGATGGGATGATCAAACCCCGTGCAGTGAAAACCGGTTTGGATGATGGCATCAACACGGAGATTGTTTCAGGGATCAAAGTGGGGGAAGAGGTGGTGATTGCGATTGAAACCACACGGGAAACGTCTTCCACGCAAACAACCGCTTCGTCCAGCCCTTTTTTGCCAAAACCGCCGGGAAGCAACAGCAAACAGCCAACCCAGCAAAAATCCCCTCAACCCCAACAGCCATGAACAGGATCATACACATCAGCGACCTGAAGCGGGAGTTTCTGGTAGGCGGGGAACGGGTCAGGGCATTGAAGGGAATCTCCTTTGATGTGATGGACGGAGAGTTTGTGACCATTATGGGAGCAAGTGGTTCAGGAAAATCGACTTTGTTGAACCTGCTGGGATGCCTTGACACGCCTACAGAAGGCGAGTATCGGCTCGATGGTGTTTCGGTAAAGAGCATGACCCGGAATGACCGGGCACGGATCAGGGGCAGCAAGATCGGCTTCGTGTTTCAATCTTACAACCTGCTGGCACGCACCACGGCGTTAGAGAACGTTGAACTCCCTTTGCTTTATCATCCGGGCGTGAGCGTTCGGCAGCGCAGGAAACGGGCACAGGAAGCCCTCGAAGCAGTTGGCCTGGCCGACCGGATGAAACATACCCCGAACCAACTGTCGGGGGGACAGCAACAACGGGTGGCCATTGCCCGCGCCCTTGTAAACGATCCGGTGATTATCCTGGCCGATGAAGCCACCGGGAACCTCGACACTCGGACCAGTTTTGAGATCATGGCCCTGTTCCAGGAGCTTAACCGGAAAAAGAAGACCATCGCTTTTGTTACCCACGAACCCGACATCGCCGAATTTAGCAGCCGCAGCATTGTGTTGCGCGATGGCATGATCATCCGGGATGAGGCCAATAAAAAAATAAAATCGGCCAGGGAAGCCTTGTCGGCAATCCCTGTCAACCACGAAAACATTTAAACCACGGCGTATGAATACCACAAGTTTGTTGGGCATCTCTGTAAAAGCCCTTTTCCGGAACCCCTTCCGCACGTTTCTGACCATGCTTGGGATCATCATCGGGGTAGCTTCCGTCATTGCCATGCTGGGCATTGGCCAGGGCTCAAAACAGAGTATCCAGTCGGAGATCTCCGAAATGGGGTCCAATATGCTGATCGTGCAGCCGGGAAGGGAGCGTTTCAGGGGGGCCATGCTCTCAAGTTCGGCAACGGAAACCCTGACCCTCGACGACTATAAAGCCATCCGCGACCAGACAAAATACCTGCAGGATGTATCGCCCATGGTTTCCGGAGGAGGCCAATTGGTTTACAGTTCAAAAAACTGGCCCACCAGTCTGCGCGGTGTAAGCCCCGAATATGCATCGATCAGTAAATATGAAATCCGGCAGGGTGCGATGTTCACCCAACGTGACGTGAAAACCGCCGCGAAAGTCTGTGTGATCGGCCAAACGGTGATAGACAACTTGTTTGAGAAGGGTGAAAATCCTTTGGGGAAAACCATCCGTTTTAACAGCATCCCGTTTAAAGTGGTCGGAGTGATGAAAGAAAAGGGGCAGAACACGATGGGCATGGACATGGACGATATTGTGTTGACCCCTTATACAACGGTTCAGAAAAGGGTATTGGCAATTACCCACCTCAACGGGATTTTTGCTTCGGCAGTGAGCGAGGAATCGGCCGATGAAGCCAAGGAGGAAATCGAAACGATTCTCAGGAAGCAACATGGTATCGGAAAGGACGACGCCTCCGATTTCGAGGTCCGGTCGCAGCAGGAGCTTATCGACGTGTTCGGCTCCATCACCGATATCCTCACCGTTCTGCTGGGCGCCATTGCCGGTATCTCATTGGTTGTGGGTGGCATTGGGATCATGAACATCATGATGGTATCGGTGACCGAACGCACCCGGGAGATCGGGCTGCGCATGTCGGTAGGAGGAATGGAACGCGACATCATGCTGCAATTCCTTATTGAGTCGGTGATGATTAGCCTTACGGGGGGCATCCTGGGGATTGCCCTGGGCCTGGGCCTCTCCTGGCTGGTTGAACTGTTTATGGGCTGGCCTGTTTACATCACCACCTGGTCGATTGTAATCTCTTTTGCGGTTTCAACGGCAATCGGCGTCTTCTTTGGATGGTATCCGGCCCGAAAAGCCTCTGCGCTTGATCCCATCGATGCCCTGCGTTACGAGTGAAATCCAACAGGAACGACACTTGTAGTTGGTGAAGTATCCATCCCGGAAGGTCACCGGTGGCGGATGATCAAATTGAAAAATTGTATCTTTGACTAAAATATTTTGAAAATGAACATGCTAAATGAGAGCAGGAACCGACGGGTCGCTGTGGTTGCCCATTTCCTGATCTGGTTGCTGGTTTTCCTTGTCCCCATACTTTTTAATGCCGGGGAGCAGGAGCGCTCCATGGGTTTATACCTTATGTTTTTTGTCCCCATGTTCTTTAACCTGATGGTCTTCTACCTGAATTACAACTTCCTGATCGAGCGGTTTCTCTTCAAACGGGAGATTCTTGCTTACCTGATGATCAACTTCATCATCTTTCTTGCGGTAAGTTGGTTGGTGATCCTCTTTCAGACCGGCTGGATCGAAGATCTGGCAGGACTGGATCCCAGGAACAGGCCGGATGTCCCGGTGCAGTTTGTCTGGATAAGAACCCTGGTACCCCTCTTGTTGGTCGCAGGGCTAAGTGTCGCCATCCGGATGACCGGTCAATGGTATCACACGGAAAAGATCCGCAACAACCTGGAGAAGGCGCGTATGGAGTCGGAGCTCAGCAACCTGAAGAACCAACTCAGTCCCCATTTTTTCTTCAACACCCTGAACAATATCTACGCATTAATTGCAAGCCGTCCGTCCGATGCCCAGCATGCAGTTCATCAGCTCAGCAAGCTGATCCGGTATGTGCTCTATGAGAGCAACCACGACCAGGTACCGTTGCGTTCGGAACTGGCTTTTATTCGAAGTTACATTGAACTCATGGCCTTGCGTTATCCCCAGCATGTAACAATACAAACCGAGATCACCGATCCTCCCGACGATCCAACCGTGGCGCCCCTGCTATTTATCTCCCTGATTGAAAACGCTTTCAAGCATGGTGCCAGTCCGGTGGAGGCGTCTTTAGTCCGAATCCGGATTTCGACAACCGGCGAAGGGGAGTCATTAGAGGTAGCCTGCCATACCGAAAACAGTCTCTATCCTAAAGATGGTGACGACCGGAGCGGATCCGGCATCGGCCTGGAGAACCTCCGCAAACGGCTTGAATTGATCTATCCCTTACGGCATACATTAAAACAGGAGGTACGCGACGGAATGTTCGTTTCACACCTGACCCTGAAACCATGAAACTGAAATGTTTGATCGTTGACGATGAACCTCTGGCCCTCGACCTGCTGGAATCGTATGTTGCGCAAACCCCTTACCTTATGTTGTCGGGCAGGTGCAGCAGTGCATTTGAAGCGATGAAGAAACTTGAGGAAGCGCATGTTGACCTTCTTTTTCTCGACATTCAGATGCCCGGGTTCAGCGGGCTTCAGCTTTCGCGAACCCTGCGAAAAGGGCAGCGGGTGATTTTTACCACCGCATTCGAACAATATGCACTGGAGGGTTTCAAGGCCGATGCCATCGATTATCTTCTCAAGCCGTTCAACTATGACGAGTTCATTCAGGCAGCCGGCAAGGCCCGTGCCTGGTTCACAATGAAGCGCCAGGCCGAGGCGCCCAGGAACGAAACTGAACAAAGCATCTTCGTAAAATCAGATTACAAGCTGGTCAGGATCCGGTTTGAGGAGATCCTCTATATTGAAGGGCTGAAAGATTATGCCAAATTTTACCTTGAAAACCGGGACCGGCCGGTGATGACCATCCGCAGCCTGACATCGCTTGAGGAACAACTTCCGGCAAAAGATTTTATGCGGGTTCATCGATCCTTCATCGTGCACCTGCCAAAGATCGCCACCATCGAGCGAAACCGGATCGTGTTCGGAAAGGCCTACATCCCTGTTTCAGAGAAATACCAGGAGCGGTTCAGGGAATTCGTTACAAAAAGCTTCTTCGAATAATCATCGATACGATCCCCGTTTTTTACTAAACCGGCACTCAAAAATCACTTCTTTACGGGATTGAACAACAGGATGAATTCTCTGATTTTTGCACCCTCAAAAATGCAAGAACCGTTGATTTGGAATGAAAGCAGTTAAAATTGCCCTATCCATCCTATATTTATTTATTCTTCAAGATATCTTTGCCCATTCCCTTCCCTTGTTATCCGGAATTATTCTGGAAAAGGGCGATCGGATGAAATATTCATGGGGTTCCCATACCGGCATCATAAATGGAGTTTCGATGGATATTTCTGGGAAAGTGACCCATGCAGAAACCAGAGAATCGTTGCCCGGTGTTTCGGTATATATTAAAAACACCCTGATCGGGACGACTACCGATATTCATGGAAATTATACACTAAAAGGGCTCCGCGGAGATTCTGCTACCCTTGTCTATTCCTTTGTTGGATTTCAAACCCGGGAAATGGTCATTGCCGGGATCCCTAATCAACCCATTGACATTGCCCTGGAGCCGGCTGCTTTCGACCTTGATGAAGTCGTAATCGCTTCTGCCCGGAACGAACAAAAGGCCTTTGAACAAACCACGAATGTGTCGGTCATCCCTCGGAAAAAGATCATCGGACAAGCTGCCCAAAACATCCCGGAGGCCATTTCTCGTGAACCCTCTGTATCGTTTTCAGGAACAGGGTATCACAAAGCCCCGTCCATACGTGGTTTGGCAAAAAAACGGATTGTAATGATGGTGGACGGGGAGCGGATCAGTTCAGAAAGAAACCAGGGGGCGCCCGGAACGTTTGTCGATCCGTTGAATGTGAATTCCATTGAAATTTTACGGGGGCCATATTCGACTTTGTATGGGTCCGATGCCGTGGGAGGGGTGGTCAACATTCTTTCGGTCGATTATCAGAAACCACTGTCCAACAACTATGTGGGGGGCGCGTTCGATGCCAATTATCAATCCATCAGCCAGGGGTACAACATGCATCTGGCCATCAATACTCAGATTGATGACAGGCTGTTCTTTCATTTAACGGCAGGGAAACGGGTTGCACAGGCCTATCGCGATGCCGGTGGCAAGGAGGTTCAGGGAACCAATTATTCGGAACAGGCTGTCACCGGAAAGATCACCTGGAAGATCCACAATAACCATGAGTTGCAGATAAACGGGTACCTGAGTTATGCCGATTCGATCGGATTGCCTGCATACACCGATTCGCTCAATGCCCTCCATCCGAACGACAACCATTACAAAGCGGGTATCCGGTATCAATGGAAACAAATGGCCACCTGGTTTCCGGAGATGTCGGTCAGGGCCTCTTTTCACCGGCACCGGATCACCGCCCGGATCTATAATTATACCTCCATCCGCTATGGCCGGGTATTGAACCAGCGGAAGAACCTGTACAACAACGATTGGGCCTATCAGCATGATTTTTCATTGATCATCATTCCGAAGATCAAAGTATTGACCGGGATCGATTTTTACCGGCGGGGAGCTATCCATATCGACGAGAACCTCAGGGCTTATCAGTATGATCCTTCCAATCCCAATTTCTTTTTAGGGGAACGGGTGTATGAAGGGCCACAGGACACCATCATGGACAATTCCTACGAAAACAGTCTGGGTGTTTTCGCGCAAGCTGCCTATCGCATAAATTCCCAACTTTCCATAAACGGAGGAATCCGGTGGAACACTTTTAAAACCGAAGCACATTTGGTTCATACCACACAAATCGGGCCTCCCTACGATTACGCACGGAATACTTACGAAACCCAGATCAAACACCATGCAGCATTCAGCGGAAATATGGGGAGCTCTTATAAGCCAATACCCTGGATGACCCTTACAGCCAATGTGGGACAGGCCTTCCGGGTTCCTTCCGTGAAAGAATTATTTGTCAATACCATGACACCGGATGGAATGAACTTTTGCAACCCCGACCTGGTTCCGGAAAGAAGTTTCAATGTCGATTTCGGGATCCGGTTCCGGGACGGCCATGACAATACGGTTACCCTGTCACTGTATAGAAACAGGGTTCACGATATGATCGTCCTGGAATGGGATTCCCTGCATGCTTCCGGCCAATTCAACAACAATGACGCGCTCCTCTATGGTGGGGAGATCGCTTTTGATTTTACTTTCTGGCAGAAACTTTTTATCAACGGAAACCTGAGCTACAACTATGGAAGGGAAGACCATGGGGAATACCTGGAGGATATTCCCCCTTTTCAGTTCAACCTGGAAACCAGGGTGGAAATCATTCGCCGGAAGCTCTTTGCCGCCATTGCCGGAAAATACAATGCCCGACAAACAAACGTGGCCATTGGCGATATCCCAACGGGTGCTTTTGTGGTCCTTGATTTTTTGAGTGGCTGGACGATCAACAAATATGTGAACATTTATTTTTCAGTTAACAATCTTTTGAATGCTTCTTACCGGGAACATTATCAGTATTACTGGGAGCACATGCCGGGAAGAAGTTTTAATGCAGCAGTGCAAGTACAATTTTAACAGTTATAACCCTAAAAAAGATTAAAAACATGAAACGTTTTTACAGTACCTTTGCATTGATGGTTATCGGAGCGGCCCTGGTTGGCGCCCAAACCATCACCCTTTTCCCATCGGGCGACATGACTACCAACGACGGCCAGTCGGGGATGTCCCCTCCGGTAGAGCAACTCTGGATTGCCAATTGGATCCCCATGCAGAATTTTCAACAAACGTTGATCCGGTTTGATCTCAGTGCCTATGCCGGATATTCCATCACAAACGCTACCCTGAACCTCTATCAGTTCTTCCACGCACCGGATGGGACCCCTACACCTTCCAAAATCTATGCAATTACCGAAGATTGGGATGAAGATACCTGGCCTGCCAATACCCATATTTCCCATGGAACCACCGAATATGCGGCTCCTGTTTTTACAACCGCCCTGGGGTGGTACCCCATCGATATCAACGATCTGGTGGCGGGCTGGATCGATGGGTCCGTCACCAATTACGGACTGGTGATCATTGCCAATTCGGGAACCAAGTTTGCCGAGTTCTATTCGAAAGATAACGGAGATATGTCGTTGAGGCCTTATCTTGAATTTGATAATGCAACGGCGATTCATGATGATCAACCCTTGGCGGAAAGGATGGTTGTTTATCCAAATCCCATGACACAAAGCGCAACCGTTCAGTTTTTCCTCATTGAAAATCAACGGGTTTCCCTGACCATTCACGATATCCTTGGAAAAGAAGCAGTGACTGTTGCCCAGGGTTGGTGCCCGGCCGGTGAACACAAAATCTCGCTTGACCGGATTGGCCTTCTTCCGGGGATCTATTGGGTCCGGCTTCAGGCCGGTCAATCCTCTTTAACCCGGAAACTGATTGTGGAATAATCGTACATTCGCTGCCTTTCACCACAGTGCCAACCCTTGATCTCACCGGAATATTCACCGGTTCCAGTCGCGTTTCCTGGCGCAGCCACCCTTCTGATATGGCCTGATCTGACGAAAGCCACTGCCCAACCCTGTAAGGCACCGGCGCATCGCCTGCCGGTTTTCCGGCGAACTTTGCTTTGCTCCGGTTCTCAATTCCTCAGTGCCAGTTTAAATGCTTCTTCCGGATCTCCAGCATCACGACCGACAGTACAAAGAAGACCACATCCGCCAGGGTTTTGCCAACCAGAACTCCCCAGAAGTAACTAACCAACAGTTTGGGCCCATAGAGCAGCAAAAAAGGACGGATCAGCAACAGATCCAGCACTTCGGCCGGTCCGAATTCAAAGGTCAGGTTCCGGATGGTCAGCCACACAAGACCTCCCCTCTCTCTCCGGTTCTCCGGCCGGTGTTTCCGCACGCTCCGGCGATAGTCGCGGATGAAGATGAAACCGTAAAACCCCACGGCTGCTCCCGCCGTTCCGGCATATGCCACCGCTATGGAGCTGGAATTGAACAGCGAGACCCCCCATCCGAAGCCGTAGGTGAGTACCGTGCTGACCACCTCCGCCCAGGCGTAGCGGTGAAACCATTCGAGGATCTTCTGCTTCATACTGGGAATTGTGAAACCGCTGTAAAGATAAGTAAATTCATCATGACCATCCCGATCATCACCATCCCGATCATCGCGAATCTTCTTATCTTTATTCCCGCAACCAATCTTCTCGCTATGGAAAAACCGATCTATGTCAAACGGACACCCGAAAAAGGGCTGGGAATCTTCGCGGCCCGCGATATCCGCAAGGATGAGACCATTTCCCAATTCACCGGTCCCCGGATTACCATCGAAAACCTTGACGAGTTCCCCGCCGAAGTGGTCGACCATCTCTTCAACGTTGGAACCCATGACTACTTAGTCGCCCGCGAACCGGAAGTACGCACCAACCACTCCTGCGACCCCAACGCCGGCATCCGGGGAGAGACACTTCTGGTGGCCATGCGCGACATACCGAAAGACGAGGAGATCACCTTCGACTATTCGATGATCATGGACGACGACTGGGAGATGGATTGCCTCTGCGGGTCGCCGCTCTGCCGGAAACGCATTGGCCCCTATCGCAACCTGCCCCGGGAGGTGAAGGAGCGGTACCTCGACTATGTCCCCGACTGGATAAGGAACCGATGAGAATGGGGGAAGTCACAGAGTTACAACATCTCACTTTTCTCTCTTTTCTCACTTTCATTATCTTTGCCCGTCCCAACTTCAAAAAAATAATACCGGGCTTATCAGTTCAATATATTATCATTTTACATTTTACCATTTTACCATTTCGCCTTCTCCCACTCCTCCCTCCCCTTTGGGGTAAGAAAAGGAAGAAAACAGGCGAAGATCCCTTTGAGGTAAACCAGTTTCATCTCTGCATAGGTAACGTCTGTGTCATAAATCTCCAGATTGATCAGCCAGGTGGTAAACAAACTGGTAAACTGAAAGAGAACCACCTCGAAGGTTTCGGGGTGAAGAATCCCGGCTTCCAGGGATTCTCCGTCAACCAGCAGATGAATCACTTCGCGAATCCGATCCCGGTTTTTCCGGAAGGTTCCTGAAATGTGGTCAAACAACTGCTGTTGGGCACGTACGGAGGTAGCGATGTAACGGATGACACAGCGGTAATCGTATTGAACATCCATCGCTTCTGAAGACCGCAAAACCAGACTCCCGAAATGATACTCCTGTGGGATCACCGTACTTCGTGATTTCTGCAGTACCTCCTCATACTGCCGGGCCAGGGAAAGGAAAAGCAAATCTTTCGTGGGATAATGGTAAGTGATTCGCCCCAGAGTCATTCCCATCCTTTTCGCCAGATCAGCGAGGGTGATCCCAAATCCCTCTTCATTAAGAATTGTTCTGGCTTGGAAAAGGATCTCTTCCTGAGCTTTTAAGCCCTTGTTTATTTGCATGTTATTTGTGAATTAATAAACAAAAAAATATTTTTTTGTTTATATATAGAAACATATTAATTTTGCAATATGAATATTTCATCATCTCCGGATTGTACCGAATCGGAACAGGTTGGCAAAAATGACTCAGCTGTTCTTTCCGGTATAACCCTATTATGCAAAAATAGAAATTCTCAATTAGTTTGACCATGAAATCCATTCCTTCACACCATCTTCTCAAAGGCGCCGTGATAACTGGAATCCTGAATGCACTGATTAACGGGATCATCAACTGGTTCCAGGTCAGGCAACAGGATTCGATTCTGATCACGGCCGATGCCATCTCCAATCGGGAACATACCGTAATGGGAAGCACCGTGATGTTGGCCCTGATGCTATCGGTCATCATTGCCTCCATCGCTTGGTTCACCATGAAAGATCCGGTCAAACCGAAATTCTTTCCGGGCGTTTTTCTGCTTATCCTTAAAAATGCCTTGTTCCTGTTCGGAACATTTGTCACCGTGGCCATTCTCTGGCAGCGGTATGCCGGGTCGGTGGAGGTAACTCCCATTACAGCCGCGATCCTGACTGGCGTATTTGCCGGCATCGTTGCCGGCATGACCGATTATCTTACACGAAAAGAGTTATTAACCAAAACAAGCAAACAAGTCTGATATGAAAAAGGATCAATATTTTAATCTCACCGGTAAAGTGGCCATCGTTACCGGTGGAGGAAACGGCATCGGCAAAGCCTGTTGCCTGATGCTGGCTGATGCTGGCGCCTCAGTCGCCGTTACCGACCTCAAAGAGGAGGATGCCCGCCGGGTAGCCGAAGAGATCAGAAATAACGGCGGAAAAGCCATTGGCCTGGCTTGCAATGTCACCAAAGATGAAGACCTTGTTTCGGTGGTCGATGCCACGGTGAAAGAGCTGGGAGGCATTCACATCCTGGTGAACAACGCCGGCGGTGGCGGCGGAGGGCGGGAGAATCCCCGTGAGATCACCGTGGAAAGATTCGCCTGGGTCTTTCAGCTGAACGTCTTTAGTGCCTGGAGGCTTTCGCAGCTCTGTGCCCCCCACATGAAGGAGGCCGGTTACGGATCCATCATCAACATCACCTCGATGAGCAGCATCAACAAGAGTCCGAACATGAGCGCTTATGCCTCCTCCAAGGCAGCCATGAACCACATGACCGCCAACCTGGCCATGGATTACGGAGTTGACAACATCCGTGTCAACGCGGTGGGTCCCGGTGCAACCAAAACCGCAGCCCTGGCCTCGGTGCTCACACCCGAAATTGAAGCAAAGATGCTGGCGCACACCCCGATCAAACGTTTGGGAGCGGTGGAAGATATCGCCGGAGCAGTCCTCTATTTCGCCGCTCCGCTCTCCGAATGGGTAAGCGGACAGGTCATCTTCGTCAACGGCGGAGGCGTTCAGACCCTGGATTAATCTATAACCAATCAACAAAAATTCACAACCATGCAAACCAACATAACAGAACTGTTTTCCTTTGAAGGAAAAGTCATCATCATCACCGGAGCTGCCGGAGCAATCGGCAGTGCATCCGGTCACCTCTTTGCCTCCCTGGGGGCCAACGTGGTGATCTCAGACCTCAACGAAGCGGGAGCCCTGAAAGTGGCCGCTGAGATTACCCGGGAATCGGGACGGGAAGCGCTTGGAATCAAAACCGATGCAACGGTGGAGAGCGACCTTGAGCTTTTAGTGAAAACCACCATCGAAAAATTCGGAAAGATCTCCGGACTGATCAACAACGTGGGCTGGGGAGCCGCCACGCCCATCTGGGGGTCGGATACCGACAAGATGGTGAAATCATATCTGCTCAACACCGTTGGGGCATACAACCTGACCAGGTTGTGCATGCCATACCTGGAAAAGGAACCCAATGCATCTGTGGTCTTTTCCGGTTCCATGGTCGGAGTATCCCCTTCGCCCGAATTCATCGAATACAGCACCGCCAAAGCGGGACTGATGAACATGGTCAGAAGCATGGCCGTGGTTTCCGGTCCGAACGTCCGATTCAACACCGTGCTGATCGGGTCGGTTGACAACGGCGATTCCACACTGGCGGCAGGCTACACACCCGAAATGCTGAAAGCGCTCTCGGATATGTTTGTCATGAAACGCCGGGGAATGCCGATGGAGATTGCTTACGGCATGATGTTCCTGATGAGCGATGCAGCGCAATGGATCACCGGCATCGATCTGAGGATCGACGGCGGGGGCACCTATAAAAGCAAAATGCCGGGCAAGGATTGAATCTGTTTCCTAAACAATTCATAACGCTATGCTATCATTAACCCCAAAAAGGATCAGGCTAACCCTGATCCTTTTTTTCACAATGGCAGCGGTGAACATCGCGTTCCCGCAAGGGGGCGCACCCAGTGCCGGTGCTCCCGGACCATACCAGGCGATGACGATCGCGGAGGTCCGGATCAGATGGGATTCCGTATTGCCCGACCCGGCGATCGAAGCATCGCTGATCCAGAAGATCATCCGGGCGGTGAATGTGTATCCCAACACCACCGTTTCGCCGAACGAACTCGACATGGCCGTCGGAAATGCCCTGCGCATCCCGGAAGTGGGTAAAATCACCTGGAATGCCGACCTAAGCACCGGCGGCAGTGTGATCCTCGTTCTCCAGGTACGTTTGTCGGCCAAAGGAGTTCTTGCCATTTCGCGACAGGGGATGGCTGTTACCGGAAAAGCGGACGATTTCCCCCTCCTCTTTCAGAATAAAAACAGCATGGTCAAAATCAACCTTTCCGGGGCCATGATGCCCACCCTGATCACCAATACCTGGTGGGGAAACGGCAAGGTATTCACCCAATACAACCCGTTCGGGAAAGACCCCCCCGGCACGGCCCCCGCACTCGACTTTGAGGCATACGTGAAGGCCGGAGTGGCCGGGATTGTCAAAATCACCCAGGGAGAGAACCCATTATACATATATGGAGCGGTTAACGCACTTGGCGTAACGACCCTCGGGCGCGAGCTTTACAACGCCAACAGCAGTACCTTTGCCCTCCAGGTCGAAGAGGCTTATGCCGGCATCCTGGGTACAGTGACGTTAAAAAACGGACACCTTTTCAGATATACCCTTTCGTTCGGAAAGCAACCCTACCGGATCGGCACCGGCATGCTGATCTGTCAGATCGGAGGAAACGGGGGCAACTGGGGAGGGATGAACGCCTGGCCAAGGTTCAGCGGCCGACTGGTGGGCCTGGCAAAACTGGCCTACGACCGCTGGAAACTCGAAGGTTTCTACATCCAGCCCAACGATTATCCTGCCAACGAAAGCCATACCCAACTGGCCGGATTCAACGCTGAGTACAACCGTCCGTTCGGACTCTCCGGCGGGTTCACCTACCTGAATGTCGTGAAGTCGGACTTTCCCTATTTCTTTCCCGATTACACCCAAACCACCCGGCAGGGAACACATGCCATGAATTTCCGGTTCCAGTGGATGCCACGGTCTGACCAGTCGTTTTTCTTTGTAAAGGCGGAAGGCGGACTCGAACTGAACAACCGCATTCCGATGCTTGCCTGGGGCATGGCGGCCGAAGGGGGCTGGTCGTTCGGCAACGTGAAGCTCAGGCCGGCCCTCAGTTACCGCTATTCGCTGCTTTCGGGCGACGACCCGGCAACAGCCAGGCTCGAACGCTGGGACTTTCTCTACTCGGGCGACGACATTTTCACCTGGGTACAGGGAGTCCTGATGAAGAATGTCCTTTTCAACAGCAATATGGAGGTGCACCGCTTTCAGCTGCAGCTTTTCCCCAACCGGTGGAGGATCACCACGCAGTATGTGTTCGTGATGGCGAACCAGCTTACCTCGGTTCCCATGCCCCCCTCCGGAAACTTTTCGGATAAGCAGATTGGCCAGGAACTCCTGATGGTGGCCGAGCGGTATGTGTCGAGGCACATCTACCTGCGCTTCACGGCATCGGCGCTCTGGCCGGGGAAAGGATTTGTGGAAACCCTTCCCGAACCCGTTTCGCAACCCTGGACCGAACTGCAGGCCACGATCAACTTCTCCTTCTAACCCCCTTCCCAACCTGCACTTTGCACTTTGCACTTTGCAGTTGACATTTTACCATTTAACTATTTTCTCCGTCTCCCTCCACAGCCTTTCCCCCGCCTCCGGCCCATACACCTTCGGATCCATCCGTTTGGGCTTGAACATGTGCAGATACTCGCCGCTCTTGCCTTCATAGTCGGGCGAAATGGCCATGTAAACCACCGGCAGAGCTGCCTTTGCCGGAGATCGGAAGATCACCTTAAAGATCAGGTTCAACACCATGCGAAGGGCAAAGGGTGCCGCACGGGTGATGTTGGTGTGAACGGGACCCGGACAGATCACATTGACCCCAACCTTTACCCCTTCGGCATTCAGCCGACGCGACAACTCTACGGCATAAGTGTTGAGCACCAGTTTAAAGTAGCTGTAGTTCTGTATCCCTTTGGAAACGCCATATTCGAAGTAGCGGCCGAATTCGTCGTAATCGATGGCCGATGAGCCCTGATGGGAGTCGGAAGAGATAAAGATGATCCGTGGCAGGAAGTCCCGTTCTCCGTCGTCCGGAATAACCTCCTTATTCAGCATCAGCCGGGTGAGGATCACGTTGGATAGGTAGTTTACCTGAAACATCTCATCCTGTCCGTCAACCGTTTGCCGTGACCCCGGGAGTGCCACCCCGGCGTTGAGGATTGTCACATCGGGATTGATCCCGTCGGCGACCAGTCCATCCACGAAAGCAAAAATCGTTTCGATGCGGCTCAGATCGACGTACCGGGCGGTGATCCGGCCGGAACCGCTGAGTTTCCGGGCACGATCGACGGCTTCCGGACTCCTTTTGCGGTTGGCCATGATAACCCGGGCACCCCGGCGGGCCAGTTCGACCGCAAGCGCAAAACCCAGTCCGGAATTGGCCCCGGTGATCAGGCAGCACTTTCCGTCGAACTTGTCAGCCAGCGTTAAACGTGATGCCAGCTCCTGCTTCCTGAACAAATCGAAAAACCCGGCCAGGGAAGCCACCACCGGGTTGTCAAATCTTCCGTGCGACATGAGAATTCTTTGGTTAGGGAGGCCAAATGTATAAATTTTCAGGAAATGGTCGATACCGGCTTGGTCTGTGTTAACTTTGTATGCAGCCATGACTGATCCATCCTGAATTAAAACACAATCTTATGAAACGCACTATTTATATCGGGATGCTGGCCCTGCTGGCCTGCACTGCCGCCTTTTCGCAGGAGATTGCCGAAAAGGAAGCCACAACGGATACGGTATCATCCGACATCCGGTATGTTTCCACCCATTATGGCATCCCCCTCCAGTTTTGATCCTTATAGGGCTTACCGATTGCATTCCAATCGTAAAAACTTCTTTTCCCATTCAGCTGTAACTTTCCATCTCATGAAACACCGTCTGTCTCTCCTGATTCTCCTGTTCGTTGTTTTCGCCTCCTGCGACCGGAAGCACGAAGTCGTTTACCGCAGCGAAGAACCGATCTCCAGCGGGTATTATGTGACAAACTTCCTTCCCCATCTTCCCCGGTCAGGACTCACCTTCATTCCCCTGGTCTCGTACCAGCAAACCACCGAATACACCTGTGGACCGGCCAGTGTGATCACCCTGCTCCGCTATTATGGACGGGAAGGCGATGAGATGACCATCGCGGAGGAGATGGGGACCAGCACGACCTGCGGAACCAATCCGGACCAGATGACGGACTGGCTTAACCGGAACGGCTTCACCGCCACCTGGAAGGAGGGCGGAACACTGGAACTAATCCGGGAGAACCTGGATGCGCAGAGGCCGGTACTCGTCGAGTGGAGCGACTGGGGCGGCCACTGGGTCGTGGCTATCGGATACGACACACGCAATACAACGAATCCCATGGATGATGTCATCATCTTTGCCGATCCATACGATCATCACGACGACAATCCCGACGGATTCGACACCTTCAATGCCCAGCGGTTCTATTACATGTGGTACGATGCTTTATTGTTCGGAAAGGTAATGCGAAGGATTTATATTCTTGCTATCCCTTTAATGCCAGCTGAATGATTTGGCCCGACTCATAATTATGACCGTTCGACAGTTTTTTTTGGTCACGGGAAATATTATTTTAGGTTTTTCTATGCAACGCTCTTGATTTTCATATAGAATTTTTTTATATTCGTCTCATCAATAGCAAGAGAAACCATAACCAAACAACCTATGAAAAAGATTTACATCATCATTTCTGTTCTGTTAGCGGTCAATGCCATGGGGCAGATTTCGATCACACATGCCGATTATCAGAGCGCTTTCTCCATGGGAACCGTTTACTATTCCTATTCAACGCCCATTGGAGGCCCTACCCTTTCGGTTTTCGTCGGAGAAGCATCCCCAACGGCTCAGGCCTGGGATTTTTCGAATTATAATTTTGAATACATGGCCTGGTCGCAGAGCATCAATCCTGCTGATGCTCCGCTATTCAATGATTTTCCTGCTTCCAACATTGTTCTGTATGAGCGTTCCTGGATTCCGGATCCTGATACTATTTCCGTCTGGAATTACAAGGAGTTGCAGGCCGATCAGTTCCTTCTTCACGGATTGAGTGATGAGACTTCTGTTCTTCTGACCTATGATCCACCGGCAATACACGCCGTGGTTCCCCTGGAATACGGCGCTTCATGGGTCAGGGAGCGCGATTCGACCTTCATCATGGAAGGGTTTTGGATCATCTCGGAAGGTCAGGTAACCGTAGATGCTTTTGGCACGATGATGCTTCCGGGAGGAGCGTATGCCTGCCTGCGGCTGACTCAGAATCATGTAACCGAAACACATACACCGGTGGGAACCACCACCACTATGACCCGAAGTTATCACTTTTACAGCAAGGACGTTCACGAAGTCAACCTCCCCACCATTCTGGAAGATCAGTTTGGTTTGACAACCATTGACATTCCCTCTGTTAAATTCTCCCGCCGGGAAGGAGGCACCGGTATATCTGATCCCGCCGGAAGTGGTTCCATTGTGCTTTTTCCCAATAGCCCTAACCCGTTTTTAACCTCAACGATGCTTGGATACCGTCTGATGAAACAAACGGATATCAATCTGAAGGTGTATGATTTTACAGGTAGGGAGGTAGCTGCCCTGGTCAACTGCAGCCAGCCGGCGGGCGATTACTTCGTTCAATTTGATGCACAGGAGCTTCCGGCAGGCGTTTACTTTTTCGGGTTAACTGCTGAGAACAGGGTTTACACAGGCAAGATGGTAAAAGCAGGAGACTAATTTTACTTTTCCTTATCCTGTTTTGATCAGGCATCGAATCTTCCCGGCATCCTGACGTGCTCAGGATATGGGAAGGATATTGGAATCTGGGCTACAACACCGAAAATTCCGTATTTTACCGGGATTTTTCCGGTGTTCACCCTGAATGCGCTTTCCCCTCACAGGGTTCACGCTTACATTTGCGGCTAAATTTCTGGTTCATGACAAATTCAAGGGAAAAAGTGATCATCATCGGCGGTGGGGTTGCCGGATTGTCGGCCGGTATCTATGCCGCCATGAACGGATTCGATACAGAGATACTTGAAATGCATACTGTGGCGGGCGGACAATGTACTGCCTGGGACCGCAAAGGGTACCGGTTTGATTACTGTCTGCATTGGTTGGTGGGAACGGCCAGCGGGCCGTTTCACGACATCTGGAAAGAGACAAATGTGCTGAACGACCAGAGCCAGGTCATCGATCACGACATCCACTCCCATATTGTAGATGCCGAAGGAAACGAGTTTATTATTTATACCGATATCGACCGGTGGGAAAAGTACCTGCTTGAGATCTCCCCCGAGGACGAACGCCCCATTCGGAAAATGTGCAACACCATGCGGAAAAGCGGGTTGCTGGAGCCTTTTGCCCTCCCCCCCGCCTTGCGCAGTCCGCTCGATTACCTGAAGATGCTTGTCACGATGCTTCCCCTTTTCAGAGTGGTACAGAAATATGGCCGCCTAACCTGTTCGGAATATTTTTCCCGGATGAAGTTCAAAAGTCCTCGGATTCGCTCAGCATTTAACGCAATTTATGGCAACCGGAATTTCTCTGCCCTGGCATTTCTCTTTATGTTGGGATGGTTCAACCAGAAAAACGCAGGCTATCTTAAAGGAGGCTCTTATCCGTTGTCACAGCGGATGGTGGAGCGATATGAAAAACTGGGCGGAAAGATCTTCTACGGAAAGCGGGTGGAGCGAATTATCGTGGAGAAGGATTCCGCCAGGGGCGTTCAACTCACCGACGGGACCGTGATCCCGGCCGACTGGGTGATCAGCGCAGCCGACGGTTATTCGACAATTTACCGCATGCTTGAAGGTAAATACCTGTCGAAGGAGATCGAATACGCCTATAAAAACTGGGAGTTGTTCACCCCGCTCGTTCAGGTATCGTTCGGAATCGGAAAAAAAATTCCTTCGGAATCCCCGATAATCCTGAATTTTTTACCTGGACAACAGATCGGGGCGACGCCGCTGGATTTCGGTTACTACCTGATGAACTACGCCTACGACGACACCCTGGCGCCGGAGGGTAAAACCACCCTGGTATTGCGGTTTGAAAGTCCGTGGGCGCTTTGGAAAGCGTTGGATGGCGAAGCTTACCGGAAAGAGAAAGAGCGGATCAGGGAGGATGCCACCGCCATTCTGGAGAAGATTTATCCGGGTATCCGGGAGCATATCGAAGTAACCGATGTGGCTACCCCGAAGACGGGCGTCCGCTATACCGGTGTGAAGGACGGAGCTTACGAAGGGTTCATGCCTACCCGTGAGAATATGATGAAAACGCTGAAGATGAACCTTCCGGGGCTAAAAAATTTTTATATGGCAGGCCAGTGGCTCTTCCCGGGCGGGGGACTTCCGCCGGCCGCGCAATCCGGAAAATGGGCGGTGCAGATGATTTGCAGGCAAAAAAAGCAGAAATTCATCGTAGCAGGAGCGTAAGCGCCAATGGCTGAGTGTAGATTGTGAAGCTAAGATTTTCTAATTCTTGTACATTTCACTATTTTTGCAAGAAAACCATGCTGTTTTTAGGTACTGACGAAAGCAAGACTTGGCGGGAATCAGCCGACCGGGTTATAACCAATAGGGAGAACCCTTTTTCTGTTGATTCTCTGGTTCGTCCGGGACTTATTCCCGCATTTCATTATTTCATCGGTACTACGCTTCTGGCGAAAAGAATGGCTCCCCTTGGGCGGAAATGGATCGAAGCGGGCCTGGCGGGAGAGCAGGGAGGTTTGTTTTCCAATGCCTATCTCCTGAGTTACCTCAACCGGCACCAGGGAGAACTGGTCATTCCTGAGACTATCTTTGCCGATCCGGCGCCTTATATCCATTTTGCCGGAACACCTGTTCTGGCAAATTCCCGGGAACGATTCCGCGACCAATGCGCCCAGGCCCTTCCGAAGTATTCCCGACCGCTGAAGATCATGGACATCGGCTGCGGACACGGGATGTTGCTCGTGGATCTGCTGCTCTCCCTGCGGACGGCGGGCATTATCAACGCAGTGGAAGAGATCCTGCTGATCGATCCCTCGGAAGGGATGCTGAACCTGGCGGTCGAAAACGTGACCAAAGCCTTCCCCGAAGCCCGGGTGGACCGGCTGCAAAACCGGGTAGAAGCTTTGTCGGACCAAATCCGGGGCCGGTATGATATTGCTCTTTCCTCCCTGGCCTTTCATCACATGCCGTATGAAACCAAGCTGTTTCACCTGAAAAAACTGAAGGAGCACATCGACCGGTTTGTCTTGTTCGAATTAGACGCCAACAACGATACACCCGAAATGCATTCGCCAGAGCTGGCCCTCTCCGTTTATCAATCCTACGGGTCGCTGTTTGATTTTGTATTTGCCCATGATGGCCCGGTTGAGCTCGCGATATCGGGCATCGACCGGTTCCTGATGTCGGAGGCGGTTTATTTCTTCGTTGAACCCCGGGGCCGACGGAGCGATTATCACATGTTGCGATCCCAATGGCATCGGGTTTTCCGGGAAGGATTCGGACCGGAGTTCGATTGCACCTGCGACGCTACCTGTTACGGCGATCATAACCTCAACTTCTTCACCCTCATTTACAGCGGTGTGAATTCCTGATCCGTATTCCGGGGTATTTGTAAGGCTCGCCTTTTCAGGCCAGGAGGATCAATTCTCAGGAAAACGGTAACTCACTGTTTCCGAAACTGAAATAGCCCCTTCAGGGGGATTTTCTATTAATTTTTTTACGATGGCCTGAACGGTTTCGGCAAATAGTTCCTGCTCCTGTTTGGAGGCTTTCCCTTTCAGTATCTTCTCTTTCAGGGTTGTTGTCTGCGCAATTTTTTCAGGGCCAAACAGCTTCTTTTTATTGAAGGTGGTTTTGACCATTTTCCCGTTGTCCTTGCGGATAAAAACCATGGCCACCGTCCCTTCTTCTCCCTGAAGCGAAGGGTCAACAACGAGATCAGGCCCCTTCGTCGCATCCTTTTCCTCCTCTGCCCGGATACCGGTAATGTAGGAAACAACTTCCAGGTGGTCGGTCGGGGCTGAAACCGCAACCCGGATCTCTCCCCTTACAGGAATTTCACCGTTGGGGTATAGTTGCGCCAGGGCCTTCTTTGTCATGATAAAGGCAGAGGTGATTCCGGCACAGACATGTCCGGTGTATTTCCCCACATCGTCCAGCGCTAAGTCGAAAAAAGCGTCTTCAGGCGCTTTATACCCTGCCATGGATGCCCTGTTGTCTCTTATCCGGATGGTCCCGGCCTTGTTGTAAACCGTGGCTGGGTTTTTTTGCTGCAACACAACCGGGGATTGACTTTCTGCGGTATCCTGAACGTCGTTCCGGCAGGAAATGGCCAGCAACATCATGCTGCCAAGCATCATCATTGTTTTCATTGCTTATCAAATATTCAGACCAATTTGACCACAAAATTCCATCGTATCTGTTTCCCGGACAATCGCCGGAATTAGTGAAATTTTCGATATTTTCTCACCGGAAAAGGGGAATCCGTTTCAAACAACGAATATCGAACCACGAACTTTTCAATCCAGGGAAAGGATCCCCTTGGAAACGGCGTAGATGGTCAGTCCGGGCAGGCTCCGGATTCCGGTTTTGTCCATGATGTTTTTCCGGTGGGTGTTAACAGTATGGATGCTGATATGAAGGCTTTCGGCGGTCTCTTTATTTGATTTGCCGGAGACCAGGCATGCCAGGACTTCGGTCTCACGCTGCGACAAATCTTCGTTTTCGTCGAAGCCGGATGCCCTTTCCCGGCATACCTGGCTGATTTTTCTTATGACGGTTGACACCGGATCGGTGATCAAAAAAGTATCATCGAAAATTTTCAGCATGGATGGGTCAAAAAACGCATATACAATGCCTATCCAGGATATCTCCGGGAACCGGTGTTTTAGTTTTGTAAACTCCCCGGTCCGGTTCCGGACCAGGGCCGGATTGATCAGTACGGACGAAACCTTTTTGGTGACCTGCAAAACATCTACTTCATCCAGGTCATCGATGCGGTAAATAAAAACATCATGCTCTGTCTTAAGAATGGATGCCGATAACCCCTCGTATATAATAGAAGAGGGTTCCAGAATGGCTATATGGGTACGTTGCTTATCCATGGCGTTCCCTTTCCATTCTGGCAACGACCGGTATCAGTATCTTTTCCTCGATCATGGAATGGATTTTCAAGTCAAATTCCAGTCCAAACAGCGAATTGAGAAATTTTCGTTTGAGGTTCAGTTCGTTTTTTATGGGCAGGTGTTTGAGAAAGAGGTTCTTCAGATCGGTAAGTTTGGTTTCAATATCGGTATGGTGGTTCCGGTATTCTTCGGCAGAAAACCCGGTTGTCGGGTCGTTTCCCCGCGCATCCAGAATGCTGCAAAAGTAGGGAAAGGCAATTTCATCTTCATAGCGGAGGTGATCCAGTACCTCTTTAAAATAGTCGTAAAAAAACAATTCAAGGAGTTCCATGTCCTTCCGGTTCTGGGATTGTTTTAATATCTTTAGGTATTCGCTCAGTTCGGGGTATTTGTCTTCTTTATAAAAGGTATGGCTGTTTTTAAGAAATTTCAGAATGGATGGAAGGTCATTCAGGTTTTCAATTTCGGTTTTTCCCGGATAAAAGCCGTTGTAAAGGTTACCGATAACGATAAAAACCCCTGGGTTGATGTGGTTTTCTATGCATAGCTCCCCGACGGATTTGTTGTCAACGGCAAAATCGACATTGAAATGTTGTAAAAATAGCAACAACGAGTAATTCTCATTGAGCAGGTCCAGCATCTTTTTTCCGGGCGCAAAGGGGGTTTTGTGGGATTGAATCATCTTTTTTCTGTAAAATTACGGAAAAACGGGAAACCTGTTTCTTCTTAAGACCATGGTCTATCCAAGATGAAGGGTTATTGTCTATTTTTGTACAAAATGTGCATCCTATGTTTGGTGGGGCAGTGGGCTTTTTTCTGTTACTATTGTTGACCGTTTCACCCTGTTTTCTTTCGGGCCAGGGGCTGCGAAAGATGGCCGGAATACCGGTAGCGGTTTACAGCGTTGAGCAGGGGCTGGGCCAGAGCATGGTCAAGCAGGCACTACAGGACAAGGAAGGGCTTTTGTGGCTGGCTACCGGAGGCGGACTGCAATGTTTTGATGGTACTCATTTCCGTTCTTTTGGGTTGCCCGAAGCTCTTTCACATACCGCCAATGGGAATCTCATACGTGAAATGACGGAGACACCTTCCGGGTCGCTCTATCTCACTTCCGGGTCGCAGCTCCTAAGGTTTTCCAAAGACAACGGGCAGTTTTATGCGCTGGGGGAGGGGGACCAGGCTACGGAGGTTTTCGGTCTAACCTTAAATGACCGGGTTTTGTGCTGGATGTCGGACGATGGCCTCTGTTGGGCAGGGGAAACCGGTTTTGAGAAGCTAAAGCTGGAATTCGAAAACGGCCACCCCGACTTTGAACATTTCACGCCATTGGGGGCTTTCGGGATATCCGGCGGAAAGTTATTGGTTGCCGGGCCCGATGGTTTTTTTGAGCTCTCACCCAATGATCGCCCAGAGGGAATGGGCTTCAGTGCTAAATGGAACCTGTATGGCAGATCCATCGATGCTGCTTGTTCTGACCACGCTGGCAATATTTTCCTGCTCTCTTCCGGGGCAATCTGTAGTTTGGGGCCGGATGGCCTGGTAAAGGAGTTGTTCGACACGGGCGAGAAAGAGTTAAATTACATATATGCCGACCGTCAGGGCCGGTTTTGGCTTTCTGCTTCTTTCCAGAACCTCTTTTTCAGGGTTGCCGGCCGGCAGATGGAGGAGGTCCGGTTTTTAAACCTGGATGGAAACCGCAACGAAACGTTCCATGCGCAGGTTTTGACCGTTTTTGAGGATCGTCGCGGCAATTTTTGGTTCTGCACGGATGGACAGGGTTTGCTTTGCCATTCCCCTTCCAGGGTGATATTCGACCGTGCCATGACGGGCTTTACGCGTACTTTGGCGTTTTACAATGAGGAGGTTTGGGCAGGGACTTTCGCCAACGGGCTTTGGAGGCTCTCGCCCGATCTGGGATCGGCAAAACGCGTTGGGGCAATTGCCCCGGGGCGGGAGCTGAATTTTTTTGATCTGGCAGCCGATACTCTGGACCGGTTATGGACTGCAACAGACCAGGGGATTTATCTCCTGAATGCGAAGGAAGAGGCAATTGCTTCGTTTCCCGTGCCAACTGTTTCGGCGAAGTTTCTCCGTCTTCCGGGAAACAAGATGTTGCTCTCCAACTATGACAAACTTTATGAATGTGAAATGGGAAGAAGGCCGGGGTTAACCTTTATCCGGTTTCAGACAAAGGTCAGGGAGGTGGAACTTTTTGGTAATGCATATTGGGTGGCAAGCCATTTCGGGCTTCACCGAACAGATACCGTTTTGGGCATTTCTAATGCGCTCTTTTTCCCCGAAAAGGGAAAACTGACTTCGGTACCGGTTTATTCCTTGCTTTCCATGGATGAAAAGATATGGGCTGGCACCGAAAACGGCATCCTCTGTTTCTCTTCTTCCGGGGCGAAACTGCCCTTGCCCGCTTGTTTCGGGGAGCTTAAAAACGAAATGGTTTACGCGTTGCTTGCCGATAACCAGAAAAGGATCTGGTTTGCGGGAACCCGGGGGATCGGGTGCGTTCCGAAACGGCGCGACCGCCTCATCCGGTTTGGCAGGTACAACAACCTTCAATCCCTGGAATTCAATTTCAACGCAAAGTTGGCCATCGATGGGAAAAGAATCTATTTTGGCGGCATATCCGGGATCAATGCGCTGGATGCCGATGCTTTCGTCGATTCAGGGCCGGGGCCCGACGTTGGCCTCGTGTCGCTCTTTGTCGATGATACCGCTTTCACTGCGGGAATTCCCGCCAGGTTGGCCGCGCTGACATTAAATTGGAGGTCCCCCCATTTTGGCGGACGGGTTTTTACTCCCGACTACCTCCCGGATGGTAGCGTCAGCTACTCTTTCTTTTTAGAAGGATGGGATGGCAAGTGGAGCCAACCCGACCAGGAGGCTGAATTTTCATACCGCAAACTGCCACCGGGAAGATATTCCCTACATGCCCGTTGTCTCGATTTTTATGGGAATAAAGGGCCGGTCCGCACATTGCTGACGGTCAACATACCCCCTCCATTTTGGAAAACACGGATATTCCATCTCTTCTCAATCATTGCGCCGCTTCTTCTGTTGTTGCTCCTGGCCCGCTGGCTACAGGTGGCCCGCAACCGGAAAATAATCCGACAATTAGAACACACCAACGCGGTGGACCGCGAAAGATTGCGCATTTCCCAGGATATGCACGATGAAATCGGGTCGAACCTGACCCAGATTGCCATCCTGAGCGAACTGGCCAGGAAAAACCGTGACAATCCATTGGAGATGGCCCGGCTTATTGAACGGATCTCCGATATCTCCGGAAACGTGGTTGACGGGATGGGCGAGATTATCTGGGCCATGAACCCCGGCAACGATTCACTTTCCGGTTTTGTTTCCTATTTGCGGCAACATGCCTCGGAGTTTCTGGACACCGCCGGGATAAATGCCAGCTTCCTGTTTCCCGAGCCCTGTCCGGAGGTTGCCATGACCTCTGTGCAGCGCCGGAATATTTATCTGGTAATCAAAGAGGCGATACACAATGCGGTTAAGCATTCGGAAGCTTCCCGGGTCAGGATTGAGATTTCTTTCGGCCAGGATAACCTTGTTGTCGAGGTTGAGGACAATGGAAAAGGATTTGACGAAACGACGGGTAGGAACAGGGGAAACGGACTTCCCGGTATGCGAAAACGCATCGATGCCCTAAACGGAAGTTTGATTGTGAACACCGGTGTGGGAAGAGGTACACAGGTGCGTTTCAAAGTAAATATCTCCCATTCCAAAACCACATGAAAAGAGGATTGTTCATCGTTTTCATGGTTATATCTTTGCTTTCTTTCAAAAATATGATATGGGACCTGTACGCGTAATGATCGTTGAAGACCAGGAGACCGTTAGAGAAGGATTGCGCATCCTGATTGGCGGTTCGGACGGATTTGAATGTGTGTCGGCTTGTCGTACCGCCGAAGAAGCCTTGGAAAGGATGGGCAAAGACCTTCCCGATGTGGTGCTGATGGACATCAACCTTCCGGGCATGCGGGGAACCGAATGTGTGGGCCATATTAAACGAAGTTGGCCGGAAATTCAGGTGATGATGCTGACTGTCTTTGAGAATACCGACGACATTTTTGCTTCTCTGGAAGCCGGGGCTACCGGTTATCTGCTCAAGAAAACACCGCCGGCCCGTCTGCTGGAAGCCATCCTCGGATTGATGAACGGGGAATCGCCAATGAGCGGGGAGATCGCCCGGAAAGTGGTGACTGCTTTCGCGAAACCTTTGCCCCGAAATATAAACCCGGAAAACCTAACCCGGAGGGAAGAAGAGATACTGGCCTTTTTGATGAAAGGGTACCTTTATAAAGAGATCGCCGAAAAACTCTTCATCAGTATCGATACAGTGCGCAGCCACATCCGTAAAATATACCAGAAGCTACAGGTACGATCGCGCACAGAGGCCGTGATTGCCGGAATGAAACGTTAACACCACCCTCTTTTTTCACATCTTTATGCTATTGACGGATTTTGCCGCTAAAGGGATATTTGCTCCCTGAACCAAAATATGAAGACCTATGAAGAAGATTTTTCTTTTTGCCGTTGGCTTGTTGATGACGATAACTATATATGCACAATGGTATAGCACGAACCTACAGTTTGCCGTCAATGCGGTGGCCTTTGTGAACAGTACGACCGGTTTTGTCTCCAGTGGTTATGCAATACTTAAAACCACCGATGGGGGCACTACCTGGGCATCGGTGACGACAGCGCCTATGGACAGCATCTTCCTCGCCCTCTCCTTCCCGTCGGAAAACGTTGGATACGCAGTAGGGTTAAACGGAAATTTGCGTAAGACTTCCGATGGGGGCAATACCTGGACACGGCTAAATTGCGGAACAGATAAAGATTTATGGTCCGTTTTTTTTACCGACGAAAGCAACGGGTATTTTGGCGGAGAGGAGGGGGCGCTGTTCCGGACAACCGATGGCGGACAAACCTGGCAAACCCTAAATTCACCTGTAGGGAGTGCCTATTCGCTCTTTTTTACCGGAACCAACTTCGGCATCCTGGCGGGAAATACCCGAAGTGTTTACCGCACGCAGGATGGCGGGGCAAACTGGCTGGAGATTACTTTCGATACCCCAAACAAATTTATGAAAATACACTTCCCCGATGCTACTACTGGCTATGCTGTCGGGATGAAGGATCCACTGACACCCTGCATGATCAAATCGACCGATGGTGGGTTGAAATGGTTTGAAGTTGCTGTTACTACAGGCTATGGCTTGATGTCGGTGTTTTTTGTTGACAACAACTTTGGCTTTGCAGCTGGAATGGGCGGTACCATCATCAAAACAACCGACGGAGGGGCCAACTGGACACTGCAACCGACACCTTATCCCGGATTGATAGATGGGATATGGTTTACCGATCACAACCATGGTTTTGCCACCGGCCCGGCACTGATCAGGACCGACAATGGCGGAGGAGCAACAGGAATCGGCGACCCCACCGCATACCAACCCCTTAAAGTTGCCCCGAACCCCGCTACCGATTATCTTATCATCGACCCTGGAAAACCCGGCCTTCAGGGCGATTTAACACTGATCGACCTTCAGGGGCGCAGGGTCATGCATCGTGACCAGGCCCGGTTTCCGTTACAGGTCAGCGTTGGTTCGCTGGCTCCCGGACCCTATTTCCTCTTTGTTGAATCGAAAGATTCCCGCTACCGCGCAAAGGTTTCCATCGGCCCCCGTTAAGGGATTGTGCCTGGTTTGGGTTTGCCATCATCGGTTGTTGACACTGAAACTGTTTCAATGTTTCAATGTTTCAATGTTTCAATGTTTCAATGTTTCAATGTTTCAATAATTCCTGAAACCCTGAAACTCTGAAACCTTGAAACTTAAATCCTTACCCCGATGCCTTAAAATAAATTTAGGCATATTCCCTTCGAATAAAAGCCCATGATGAAAAATTCCTTATTTTAGTGTCGTGTTAAGGACCGGAAGGTTCCCGGTATAAAACAGGTCATTGCGGGCTTGCATGAAAAGGAGGTCCAATGGTGGATATTTCAGTATTTCAAAAGGAAAAAATTTTCTCGGCAAAATGGTTTAAATCCTATTCCATGATTGCCGTTGGAACTTTTTTGGTGGCCATTGGATATGTTATGTTCATCAGTCCGGATAAGATCGTCCCGGGAGGGATTTACGGGATATCGATCATGCTGCACTACCTGCTGGGAACCCCGATCGGGTTGACGGCCCTGGCTTTTAATATTCCCCTTACCCTGATCGGGACTAAGCTGTTGGGCCCCCGGTTTGGCGCAAAAACGGTTGTCGCGTTTATCCTTACAGCGCTCTATGTTGACCTGCTCTCCTTTTTTTATGGTTCTGAACCTTTGGTCGCTGGCGAGACCCTGGTCTCTTCCATTTTCGGGGGGCTGTTTATCGGGGTTGGGGTTGCCCTTACCTTCAAGGCAAAGGCAACAAGCGGCGGTTCCGATGTGGTTGCCATGATCCTTCAGAAATATACCCGACTGCCATCGGGCCAGTTGATGATGATGGTCGATTCAACGATTGTAATACTCAGCCTGGTTGCGTTTGGCGACTGGCGTATCCCACTATTTAGCTGGATTACGATTTTTGTAATCGGAAGGGTGATCGACACGGTGATGCATGGTTTTTCGTATGATAAAACCCTGTTCATCATATCTGAAAAGCATGAAGAGATCCGCAACAGCATCATCCATGACCTGAAGCGGGGAGGTACGTTCCTGCATGGCGAAGGAATGTACAACCACGACCGGAAACAGATTATCTTTACCGTGGTCAATCCGAGGGAACTTTATCTTCTGGAGGAGTATGTCCACCGAATCGATCCGGATGCGTTCATTGCAGTCCTCGATGCCTATGAGATCCTTGGAAAGGGATTTAAATCCCTGAAAGAGAAGGTCGATGACGATTAAACACACCAAGGGCAATATCAGCAAAAAATAATAATCTAAAGGGAAACACTTATGGAAATCAATGAAATACTTGCATTTTTAAAGAAGATAGAACTGTTCAGGAACCTGAACATGGATGAGTTTAACGATCTGGCAAAGAGTGTCAGGGAGCGGAAATATAAAACCGGCGAGCTGGTTTTCCGGGAAAATGGCCCCCGTGAAGATATTTTTATCATTTTTGAAGGTGAAATCGAGCTTTTTAAGAGCAACCCGTATGGTACCGAGTTCCGGTTAACTGTTTTCGGAAAGGGTGATTTTTTGGGCGAAGGTTCCTGGGCGCATGATTCCCCACATTCAACTTCAGCCAGGGCGTTAAAACCGTCGGTGCTTTTTTCGGTCAGCAGCGAATTTTTCAACAAAAGTGCCGATACCACCCTGAAGATATTCTCCAATGTTGCCAGGGTGATGTCGCGACGGATGCGCAACATCAATTCGAGGATGATCAACCCCGCCGCGCAGTATGAGTCGGGAAAAACCCGCAGGGAACATGACCTTCTCGGTGACCGTGAAGTCCCTTTTGAGTTCTATTATGGCGTTCAGACCCTTCGGGCGTTGGAGAACTTCAACATATCGGGAATGACTTTGGGTTTGTTCCCTTCGCTGGTTGAAGCCCTGGCAATGGTGAAAGAGGCCGCGGCCGAGGCAAATTCGGAACTTGGCCTGCTCGACGATGCAAGGAAGGGCGCCATCGTACAGGCCTGTCACGAAATAATCAACGGGAAATACCATAACCATTTTGTAGTGGATATGATACAGGGAGGCGCCGGGACTTCCACAAATATGAATGCCAATGAGGTTATTGCCAACCGTGCATTGGAAATACTGGGTTACGAAAAAGGGGAATATACCCATTGTCACCCAAACAACCATGTAAACCTTTCCCAATCCACCAACGATGCTTATCCCACTTCGGTCAAGATCGCGCTTATCAATTCGAATAAAAAACTGGTCATGGCGCTTGAAACCTTGATTGAATCTTTCCGGAACAAATCAAAAGCGTTTTCGGGAATCATTAAGATGGGGAGGACCCAATTGCAGGATGCCGTTCCCATGACCTTGGGGCAGGAGTTTGGCGCCTATGCTTTCACGCTTGGCGAAGAAGTGGAGCGGTTGAACCAGAATGTGCGGCTATTCCTTGAGGTGAACATGGGCGCTACGGCCATCGGGACAGGCATCAATTCCGAACCAGGCTATTCCGAAGTTGTGGTAAAACATTTGCAGCGGATCACAGGACTGGACATTGTCCTCGCTTCAAACCTGGTGGAAGCTACCCAGGATACCGGGGCCTTTGTAATGTACTCCTCGGCCGTGAAGCGGTTGGCCGTAAAATTGTCGAAAATATGCAACGACCTTCGGCTTCTCTCATCCGGCCCGCGTACCGGCATCAACGAGATCAACCTTCCGCCCATGCAACCGGGATCATCCATCATGCCGGGCAAGGTCAACCCGGTGATTCCCGAGGTGGTCAACCAGGTCGCGTTTAAAGTGATCGGGAACGACCTTACCGTAACCTTGGCGGCGGAAGCCGGACAATTAGAGTTGAATGTTTTTGAACCGGTGATCGTACACAGTATTTTCGAATCTGTTGAGATGCTGAAAAATGCGATGTACACCCTGAAATACCGGTGCATTGATGGGATAACGGCCAACGAAGGGCGTTGCCGCGAAATGGTGCACAACAGCATCGGACTGGTTACCGCAATGGTTCCTTTTTTGGGCTATGAGGTTTCCAATCAATTGGCCAAAGAAGCGCTGGAGGGCAACAGGAGCGTGTATGAACTGATTCTGGAAAAAGGGTTGCTGACAAAGCAGGAACTTGATCAGATTCTCGATCCGGAAAATATGATCAAACCAAGAAAGATGAAATTGGGATAACCCATGTTAGCCTAAATATAGGATTGCTCCGGGCAATATATCGCGAATTTTAAAGCGTAAAGGAATTCACCTTAACCTTTCGGATGATTTCACCAGCGATTCATCGCGCTTTATAGACCGGTGTGATAGGATAAGAAAAACAAGGGACACCAAGGGCATAACCATCCCGGCATAATTATAAGCGGGTTCAATTCCGGTCATGGCGCTGATCCGGCTGGCATAAAAAAAGAATATCACTACGATTATTAAAAGGATGACCAGAAGATTAATGGCACAAAGCCGGATTTGAAGAACCCTTTTTTTATATAAAAACAGAGTGGTTACCGTGAGGATGAAAGAAAACAGGGCCAATCCCGTCAACGGGAGGGTAAACAGAGGGGAAAAACGCACTCCTGGTTCCGGATCCATGCAGGTCACCCCGTAAATGAAAAATTTGTAATTTCCTGAAAGCTCATTGTAATAGGTTGCCAATGGGAAAAAAAACATAAGAATGGTGGCAAGGGCCGCCAAAACCAGATAAACCGACTGAATGCGCTGTAACATAGGTTGAGTCATAAAAACAAGGCGAAATTAAAAAAAAGTTTTTATCGGCCTGGCAGGGAGGAATAAAAAAAAATTGACATTACGAATAAAATGTATATCTTTGTTGCGATTTAAATCCCCACGATCGGCTTTTCTATACTATTTTCAACCCTTTTTTATTATTTGCACCGACCATTTATTTGTTTAACAAACATCATTTATCATGTATGACATTATATCCCTTGACAGCAAAGAGCTGGGGGAGATCAGAGAAATTGCACGACAATTCAACATCCCTAAAGCCGATAGGCTCGAAAAACAGGACCTTATTTATAAAATTCTCGACCACCAGGCCCTGAACCCAACACCGGAGACCTTATTTTTGGAAAAAAAACAAGAAACTAAAACTTTTCGGGGTCGCCCCAGAAAAGAAAATACACCATCGGACGAAAACCGCACACCGGCCACGCCCCCTGACCGGAAAATATCGGGTCCGCCTTCCGGAAAACGAATCCATGGCCCACAGAACAACCCCAAAGGGCCACGTACACCGTTACCCCAGGGGAATCCCATGGGCGCCTTTCCTCCGGTTGTTCCCGATGTGCTTCCGGAACTCAGCCAACCTCTGGCCCCGGTAACTCCCAACGAACCCTTAACCCCGGGATTGGAACCCAATCCGGATGAACCCCGCAATATCCTGTCCGGTGAAAAAAAATCACCCGCATTCCAGAAACAACCCCGCGAATTGCCCAGGCGGCGTCAAAATAAAGAGTTTAAATATCCACGCGACAAACAAACCGACAGGGAACATAGTGGCGACCGGAAAACTTCTGAAAAATTGCCCATCGAACCGCTGGTAAAAATGACCCTGCCCGAAGTGAACGATTTGCCCGATGATACTTTTGAATTTGTTGAACCCCGGGAGAAACCCTATCTGGCCGTCGATCCCGTTGAGATGGAACAAAAACCGGCAGAAATGGCCGAATCTGTCGATGTTGAAACGGCCATTCCCGAAAACACACCTGATAACAATGGGCCTGTGATGCCGGATGAACGCAAACAACGGGATTTCCCGCGAAAATATCCGGAACGGCACCGCGAAGAGTACAACTTTGAGTTCGAAGGGATCATCGTCAGCGAAGGAGTCCTTGAAATAATGAGCGATGGCTATGGGTTTCTCCGATCGTCAGATTACAATTACCTGAACTCTCCCGACGATATCTATGTTTCCCAGTCACAGATTAAATTGTTCGGACTGAAAACCGGCGATACCGTACGTGGTACCATCAGGCCCCCCAAAGAGGGTGAAAAATACTTTCCGCTGATCAAGGTGGACCTTATCAACGGCAGGAAATCAGAAGAGGTCCGCGACCGGATTCCCTTCGACTTCCTGACGCCGCTCTTCCCGATGAAGAAGTTTAAACTCACCGGCCACAAAAATGAGAGCATGTCAACCCGCATCATCGATATGTTCGCCCCCATTGGTTTTGGACAGCGCGGATTGATCGTGGCACAGCCGAAAACTGGTAAAACGGTGCTATTGAAGGAGATCGCCAACGCCATTGCGGCCAACCACCCCGATGTCTATATGATCATCCTGCTCATTGACGAAAGGCCTGAAGAGGTTACCGATATGCAACGCAGCGTCCATGCCGAGGTGATCTCCTCTACCTTCGATGAACCGGCCGAAAGGCATGCCCGCATCTCGAACATCATCCTTGAAAAAGCCAAACGTTTGGTTGAATGTGGCCACGATGTGGTCATCCTGCTCGACTCCATCACGCGCCTTGCCCGCGCATACAACACCGTGGCGCCTGCCTCCGGGAAAGTTTTATCGGGCGGCGTTGAAGCCAATGCCCTTCAAAAACCCAAAAGGTTTTTCGGCGCTGCCCGACAGATCGAAAACGGCGGCTCGCTCACCATCATCGCCACGGCCCTGATCGAAACAGGTTCAAAAATGGACGAAGTGATCTTCGAGGAGTTTAAGGGTACCGGTAACATGGAGTTGCAACTCGACCGGAAATTGTCGAACAAACGTATCTACCCTGCCATCGATATCGTGTCTTCCAGTACCCGCCGCGAAGACCTGCTGCTCGACAAAGATGTCCTTCAACGCATCTGGATCCTGCGGAACCATCTGGCCGATATGAACCCGTTGGAGGCGATGGAATTTCTCAAGGAAAAGATGAAATTTACACAATCCAACGAAGAGTTCCTGATTTCGATGAACGGATAGAACAATCGGAGTAAACTTACCCCTTTAACTGTATCGCTCTGCGATGTTCAATATCCATTTCCACACCGGAATAACCTTGATCTCAATCCCTTTCTCCTGTATGATCTCTTCGGTATCGTAAGTAATGATAAAATATTCCAGGACATTATGGCTCACGGAGGCTTTTAGTAATCCCGATATTTCACGTTTCCGGGTAGCAGGTTCGTCCATTTTATAACAAACCTGAATCATTGCCTGCCCCGGAACCAGGAAATCAACTTCGAACCCATTTCTCAAATAAAAAACCTGAGTACCAAAGTTTATACGCAGTGTATTAAAAACCAATGTCTCGAGCTGAAACGATTCTGGTTCCATCAAAAAAAGAGATAAAATACCTGTGTCCCTGAAATAATATTTCTTTTTGGCTTTACGGCTGCTGATTTTCGCAAGAAAATTTTCGATCGGACTGATAAGAAACGAATCTTCGAGGTACTTTTCATACTCGATTACTGTTGATGTTACAACTGAGATTCCTGTTGAATTAACCATATTCTTCATACGATTGTAGGAAACCTCACCCATTGTGCTTTCAGCAAGTTTCTTGATTAAAACCTTGAGCGCATAGGGATTCCGTACCTGGTTGCGGGCTATTATATCGCCCAGAAAAACTTTCTGGAACAGCGTGCTCAGATACTCTTTTTTATCCTCAAACTTTATAAGTTCAGGAAATCCGCCCCACGCAAAATAGGATCCGAATAAACGAATAATTTCGAACCTGGCCGGTGAAAATTCAAAATTTGCTGCCGGCTCTGTTCCATGAAACCGGAGAAACTCAGTAAAAGATAATACTTCTATTTCCTTTATCATAAATCTTCCACCAAGCGTTGAAGCCATTTCGCTGCTCAGCATCTCAGAATTGCTGCCCGTGATATAAACTCTGTAATTGCTATCGGCCATGCGACGGGCAAATTTTTGCCAGCCTGAAATATTCTGTATTTCATCAAAAAACAGGATTGGCTTGTTGACGAACATTTCGTTGTAACTATCCAGAATAGCGTCAAGGTCGGTCACATCCAATCCAATAAGCCGTTCATCCTCAAAATTTATATAGAGAACGGATTCGATGGGCACGCCTTGTATCAACATTTCTTTAACCAGGCTGAAGATAAAGTATGTTTTACCCGCCCTGCGCTGACCTGTAAATATATAATTGGCATTGGGCTCTGTACTATAGTCACGCTTTACGATTTCAAGCCCGGGAATACGCTGCTGGTTTTCAAGTATGATTTTCTTTAGAATGCTTTTCTCCATTATTGTTAGATATATTATACAAATATACTAATAATTTGTATGATATATTGTATAATGTTGTTAATAAATTTGGTGTATAGATGTATGTGGCTACATAACAACAGTTTAACCGAACAATAGTGTTATCTTAAAAAAGAAATGTCCTGAAATTTTCACGGTGAACAACATTAACTTCTGTGTGGTAGGTTTGAATAAATTCGGAAGGAACCTTGTGTTTGGCAGCCGGGTTCCACTTGAACTCAAATGCTTCCATTTTCCCGTTGCATTCCTCAATCAGATCTATCTCCTGTTGCTGATAGGTTCTCCAGAAGTACAACGAAGCATTTCGCTTCTTATACTGGTTGAATTTCAACCTTTCAACGATACAGAAATTTTCCCATAACGCCCCCGTGTCAGTACGTGCATCAAGTGGTAAATAATTGTTCAATAAGCTGTTGCGTACTCCTGTGTCATAAAAGTAAAATTTGTGATTGCGGGTGAGCTCATTGCGCAGGTTACGGCTGAATGCGGGCAGTCGGAACAAGACGAACGACTTTTCCAGCAGTTCAATATATCGTTGTACTGTTTCAATGGTAACTTTAAGCAAAAGTGATAATTCCCTGTACGATACTTCATTCCCTAATTGCAGCGCGAGCGCTTTCAATAAATTCAGCAACAACTCAGGTCGTTTCAGATTTTCAAAGCTTAGTACGTCCTTAAAAAGATAATCGCCAGCCAATTGATCAAGAAGTGTAATTTTCTGATTTTCATTCCGCTGTAATATCTCGGGATACATGCCAAATCTTAAAAACTCCTGCATTCGCTCATCCAACTGAAAGGCATTACTGGTTGGTTGCAGTTCGGACAGTGCAACCGGATAAAGAATGAACTTAACGTTTCTTCCGGTTAGAGGTTCTGATAGCTCGCCCGAAAGTTCGAAACTACTAAATCCTGTTGCAATAAGTTGTATCTGAGGATATGTATCATGCATAAGTTTAAGAAGCGAGCCAATTCTTCTGATTTTTTGGGCCTCATCCAATACCACGAGCCGTGCATCGCCCATAAAACTGCGAATCCGTTCAAGGTTACCCGATTCAAGAAGTTCTTTCGCCGAGAAAAGCTCACAATTAATATATAATGAGTCTTTTGTACCGGCAATCAATTGTTTCGAAAGCGTGGTTTTCCCAACTTGCCGCGCACCGTAAAGTATCAATACCTTACCTTGAAATAGCCATTCATTGATCTGGTTGAAAATATTTCTGTAAAATATATCTGTTTTCATGGCTGTGATTATTTTGTAATGCGTGGTCTTCTATTAACTAACAGGTCAAAATTACGTAAAAATGTATAATTAAGCAGATATATTTAATAAAAAATGTCGGGGAGACACGCCGTGTCGCCCCGATGTGTCGCCCCAACAGAAAGAGAAATCATCCGACGACACAAATATCTCTCACATCAATCCCGTCGTAGTTTCCGGAGCTCATCATCAGAAAAACGACATCCGGGCGCTGCTCGTTTTGCAACCGATCAAAAAGCGCCCTGGAGTCGGTGAAGACTTCGAGATTGGGGTTCGCGAAACCTTCGCGCACCTGCGCCGCCGTGATGGGTGGCAGCCGTTTCAACTGCAGGGCATGCAAACTGAAATAAACAATGGCAGTGTCGGCGGCATCGAGGGTCCCTTTGTAATGGCTCAAAAATGCTTCGCTCAGACTGCTGAAGGTGTGCAACTCTAAGCAGGCAACGACATGTTTATGGGGATACTGCTCCTTTACCGCTTCTAACGTAGCTTTTACCTTCGACGGGGCATGCGCGAAATCTTTATAAACCATCCTTCCTTTATGTTCTAAAACCAACTCCAGCCGCTTCGAAGCGCCTTTAAAGGTGGCGATGGCTTCATAAAAAACGCTGTCGGAAACCCCGAGTTCGCGGCATACCAGCCGTGCCCCATTCAGGTTCAACAGGTTGTGTTTGCCAAAGATTTTCAATGGGTAGTCGCCGCTGTTTGTCTTTAAAATGGTGATGCCCTGTGAAACCGTGTGTTCGGGAACGGAATAGGGGATGATGGCGATGTCGTCACGCGAATTTTCGGCAATGGCACGCAGTTCGCGATCTTCATTGCAAAAGATCAGTGCGCCTCCGGGCGTGATCTGCCGGATGAAGATGCGAAACTGCTCCAGGTAGTTTTCGAAGGTAGGAAAAACGTTGATGTGGTCCCAGGCAATGCCGCTCAGCAATGCAATATCCGGTTTGTAGAGGTGAAACTTCGGGCGGCGGTCGATGGGGGAGGTGAGGTATTCATCGCCCTCAAAGATCATCACCGGCGCCTCCGGAGTGAGCCTCACCATCACCTCAAATCCCTCTAATTGCGCGCCAACCATGTAGTCGCAATCGATGCCTGCATGTTTCAGCACATGCAGGATCATCGCTGTGATGGTGGTTTTTCCGTGGCTTCCGCCAATGACTGCCCGTTTTTTATCTTTTGATTGCTCATAGAGAAATTCGGGGTAAGAATATATTTTTAACCCCAGCTCTTTTGCTTTTAATAATTCGGGATTATCTGATTTTGCGTGCATTCCCAGAATGATGGCATCCAGGTGCCGGGTAATTCGCGAGGGATCCCATCCCAAGGCAGGAGGAAGCAGTCCATATTGGGCCAACCGCGATCTTGACGGTTCAAAAATTTCATCATCGGAACCGCTTATCCGATGCCCTTTTTTATGCAACGCGATGGCCAGATTGTGCATCGCGCTGCCGCCAATGGCAATAAAATAGAGGTGCATGAAAAGAATTTTAGCCCAAAATTACTTTATTCCACAGGGAAAAGTTGCTTTTCCATTATTCTTTTTATTAAATTCACAAATTATTTCTACTGGTTAATGCCATCTTGCTCCCATGAAAAAACAAATTGAGGTATGGAACCAACAGTTTGAGAAGAGTTCGCCCGTCGAAATATTGGCTTGGTTTTCCAAAGAATATCGGGGTTCCATTGTTTTTTCATCCAGTCTTGGGGCCGAAGACCAATGGATTACCTGCCTTCTTGCCCAACATCAACTGGAAATACCCATTTTCACTTTAGATACGGGCAGGTTGTTTCAGGAAACCTATGATTTATTAGCTATCACTGAGAAGAAATATGGGATCAAACTGGCTGTTTTTTTCCCGGATGCTTCAAAGGTAGAAGAAATGGTAAACAAAAAAGGGATCAACCTGTTTTATGAAAGCGTTGAAAACCGCAAATTGTGTTGTCATATCCGGAAAATTGAACCACTGAAACGGGCTTTACAGGGGATGTCGGTATGGGTTACCGGATTGCGCAGGGAGCAGTCGGTAACACGGACCGGTTTAAAGCTCGTGGAGTGGGACCCGCAACACGCCATTGTCAAACTCAACCCGCTCCTTGAAATGACCCATGATGAATTATGGGCAAATCTTGACTCAAACCATGTCCCGGTGAACCCCCTTCATCGCCAGGGATATCCCAGTATCGGTTGTTACCCATGCACCCGTGCCATTGCTCCCGGCGATGATATCCGGGCAGGCCGCTGGTGGTGGGAATTACCGCAAAATAAAGAATGTGGCCTTCATCAATAAACAGAACCTGTGATTATGAATGAAATCGATTTACCCGTTTTAGGCCGGTCTTTTCTGGAACGCTACGAAAAACCAACCCCTCTTTTCAACGATGGCCAGCATGCCATTTACTGGTTGGGCGTTCCCGACGACAGCGCTTTCCGTATCAATGTTTATCTTATTACGGACCAAACGGAAGCCCTCCTGGTGGATCCGGGGGGGCATGGGGAGTTTTCTTTTGTCAAACAACGGGTAAGCCAAATCATGCCTTGTGAACAGGTAGGGGGGATGGTCCTCTGCCATCAGGACCCGGATGTGGCAGGTTCAATGGTGAACTGGCTTGAGATCAACCCCTCTATGAAGGTAATAACAACAACGCGGACCAATATCCTTTTGCCCCATTACGGGAAGATGGATTACACCTTTTTGAATGTAAACGAAGAGCCCCTTTACTTTTTTTCGTCCGGCAGAAAACTCCGGTTTATCGATGCGCCGTTTCTTCACTCGCCCGGGGCCTTTACAACCTATGATGAGACTTCGAAATTTTTATTTTCAGGCGATATCTGGGCTGCCATCGACATGGACTGGCGATTGGTAGTAGAAGATTTCTTGGTTCATAAACTAAAAATGAACCTCTTTCATATAGATTATATGGCTTCCAACCTGGCCGCCAGGGGGTTTATCAACAGGATCCGTCATCTCAGCATAGACGCAATCCTTCCCCAACATGGATCGGTTATTCCCAAAGCATTTATTCCCAATGCGCTGGAGTATCTTAAGAACCTCCGGTGCGGCCTTGACCTGATCTATCCCGAATTAAAATAACCTAAAATTCAGCAGCCATGCCGGAGGAATTACAACAACGAATTAAGCAATTGGAATCGGAAAACCAAAAATTGAGGCTTGCAACCCAACAGTGGGACAGGATATTTAAACTTTATAAAGAAGCCAATGATAAGTTGCAGCAACTCGATCAATCCTTAACTGCTACCCATGCCGACATTGAACAGGCACTACAGGCCGGCGGCTTATCCTGGTGGTCCTGGGACCATCAAACTGGGAACCTGAAATTTGATAAAAACCGGGCCTGCCTCCTGGGATATGAGGAAGGAGAGGAGATATGCCACACCTTTGACGATCTTGTAAACATCATCCATCCCGACGATTTTCCATTTGTTATGGAAAAGATGAAAGGGCATCTTGACGGGACCCGTCCTGACTTTTTTGCCGAATACCGCATCCGGACCAAATCGGGCGAATGGAAATGGTTTTGTGATAAAGGTAAAATCGTGGAAACCGACATTCTGGGAAAACCTTTGAAAATTGCAGGGACCCTGACCGATATCAACCAACGGAAAATTACAGAAATGGAACTGGTAGAAGCCAGGGACCGGTCGATTGCCGATAACCAGGCAAAAAATTCATTCCTTTCCAGCATGTCGCACGAAATTTATACGCCCATGGCCGGGGTAGTCGGTATGGCCCAGATACTGAGGCAATCGAAACTCAGCCAGGAACAGAACGAATACCTCGAAGTGATCGTAAAATCGGCCACCGACCTGATGTCGATCCTGAATGACATCATGGAATATTCCAAAATAGAAGCCGGTAAAGTTGAATTCCATGAAAAACCCTTCAGCGTTTTTCAGGTTGTTGAAGAGATTGCATCCTCCCTGGCGGATAAAGCCGTGGAAAAGAATATTGAAATTCTTTCTTATCAGGACCCCAATATCCCGGCCGAAGTAGTGGGGGACCCTGTAAGGTTACGCCAGGTTTTGAAAATTTTTACCGATAATGCACTGAAATTTACTGAAAAAGGGGAAATCAGGATCGAAGCCGTTTTCGAAGTATGGGACGAAGATACCGTCAGGGTGCGCTTTTCCATTGTTGATACAGGTATTGGGATCTCCCCCGAAGGAATTAAGAAACTGTTTTACTCCTTTTCAAGACTGGATTCTCCCGGGTCGAAAAAGCACATTGGCGGAGGATTGGGATTGGCCATTGCCAAACATCTGGTTGAGCGGATGAATGGCCAGATATCGGTTGATAGCGTCCCAGGCGAAGGAACAACATTCACATTTTCAATCGTTTTTGAAAGATATAAGGATGCTGAGGCCCCCGATTCGATGAAAGGGATACTCCGGGGGAAAAAGGTGATGATCATCGATACGCAGGCCACCCATGCCGAACTGTTGCACAATTACTTCGAACGTTGGGACAGCGAGGTGTCCCTGTGCCATGACTCGGAAGAGGCAATAAAAAAGATCCATCTGCAGGCAGAACTCCGGAAGCCATACAACCTGATTGTTGTTGAATACCAAAGGCCTGGGATGAACGGACTTGATTTCGCGGCGCGTATCAAAAAAGACCCGTTGATGAAACCATCAAAAATATTGCTTACCACCTCCCGGCTGGCCCCGGTTACCCCGGTTGAACTTGCCACTGCCGGTATTCATGAATGCCTGGTCAGGCCTTATACCCTTAACCGGTTGAAAAACCGGATCGAAAAAACCCTTTCACAATCACTTAGGGGAACTTCCGATCTGGAAGAAGATGAACTCCAATTGCTCGATATCAGAAAAAGGGCGCTCCATGTGCTGCTCGCCGAAGACAATCTGATCAACCAAAAGGTGGCACGTGTAATTCTCGAAAAGATCGGCCACCAGGTGGACGTTGCCGAAAACGGAAAAATTGCCGTGGCCATGAACGCCGAAAAAAAGTATGACCTGATCCTGATGGATATCTTTATGCCCGAAATGGATGGACTGGAAGCAACGATTAAAATCAGGGAGATGGAAGCAGCCGATCCGGATTGTTTCCCGGTGCATATTTGTGCCATCACGGCCAATGCATCCGAAGAGGATGAAGAGAAATGCCTCCGGGCCGGAATGAACAGTTATATTTTAAAACCTTTCAAATTCGAGGAACTGACACGGGTACTCGCCCGGGTTTAACTGAAACGGATGGCCTTTACAGGGGAAATCCGCGTTATGATCAGCGAGGGGACAATAAATATCAGATAACAGGCCAGCAGTACCCCCCCGTTGAGCAACAGGATGTTCCAAAGATTCAGATAAATCGGGATCACCGAAACATAATAGGATTCCTCCGGTAGCTTTATCAATCCGAACTGTTTCTGTGCCAGACACAGGGTAAACGATATCAGGTTGCCCCAAAAAAGCCCCCATCCAATAATGTAAAAGGCATGGTAAAGAAACACTTTGCGAATTCCCGAATTTCGCATGCCAAGCGCTTTCAGGATACCAATCATCCGGGTACGTTCCAGGATCAGGATCAAAAGGGTAGAAATAATGGTAGTGGCCGATACCAGAAAAATCAGGATTAAAATAATCAAAACGTTGATGTCCTGAAGATCCAGCCAGTCAAATATCTGGGGATACAATTGGCGGATGGTGGTAGCATCGAGGCTGAACCCGATATGCTGGTAAATATACCGGCCCATCGGTTCCATATCGTCGAAATCGTTCAGGGTCACTTCAAATCCGCCGACCTGGCCGGGGGCCCATTGGTTCAGTTTTCTGATGTGGTGTATATCCCCTATGATATACAATTTGTCAAATTCTTCAAGTCCCGTATCAAAAATCCCTGAAATTTTAAACTTTCTTCCCAGGGTGTGCTCCCCTGCAATAAAATAGACCCTCAGATCGTCATTGACATGTAAACCCAACGCGCGGGCGGTTTTATCCGAAATGATGACCGAGTCGTTTCGCCCGGTGTCGGAAACACTGAAAATTTTTCCTTCCTTCATCTTGTCCCTGAAAAATCCCCAGTCATAATCCGGGCCAATCCCTTTCAACGCTACTCCCTGTATCTGATCTCTGGTTTTTATGATCCCGGCCTTGGAAGCAAAAACCTGGATATGGCGTATATCTTTGTGTTGCTTGAGTCCTTCGTAAAAAGGTTGGTTTTTTTCAATCGGGCTTGGCTCAAAGGTTTGATTTTCAGAAAATCGCGTAATCTGTATGTGACCTGAAAACCCGCTTACCTTCTCCCGGATCTCTTTTTTAAACCCGGTAAGAATGGCAACCGCAACAAACATAACCGTTAATCCAAGTGTTATGGATGTAACTGAAATGGCTACAAAAGTGCGTGAAAAATTGCCTTTACTTCGGGAAACCAAACGTTTTGCGAGGAAATATCCGGTATTCAAGGGGAAAAGGTTACAGGTTTTGCAAAAGTAGTTAATTTTGAAGAAAGAAAAAGGTTTGTAAATTTCTTTCCGGTGAACTGCAAATATTTGATATTGACGTTTCTTGCCGCCTTAATCCCTGGTATCCCGTTACATTCCCAGGTGCATACCGGGGCCGATCAAACAGAAAAGTATTTCCCCCTGTTGCAAGGCGTCCCGGTGGCCGTAGTTGCAAACCGGGCATCTGTTTTGACCAATAAACACGGGGGCGAGGGGATCCATCTCGTTGATACACTTTTCAGGATGGGCTTCTCTGTGCTGAAAATATTTTCGCCCGAACATGGGTTTAGGGGCGATTCTGAAGCAGGAGCACCGGTTGGGAACGAAACCGATCCTTCAACCGGAATACCGGTCATCTCCCTTTATGGAGACCATGTAAAACCAACTCCCGGCGATTTGAAAGATGTTAAAATGGTTGTTTTTGACTTACAGGATGTTGGAGTTCGGTTTTTTACCTATCTCTCCACTTTACATTATGTGATGGAATCCTGTGCCGAAAACAATATTCCGCTCTTGCTCCTCGACCGCCCAAACCCGAATGGTTTTTATATCGATGGGCCGGTTCTGCAGCCAGGGTATCAATCGTTCGTCGGGCTTCACCCTGTTCCGGTGGTCTATGGGATGACCATAGGAGAATATGCACAGATGGTCAACGGGGAGGGTTGGTTAAAAAATGGGGCACGGTGTTCTTTAACAGTAATACCCCTCGAAGGATATGACCATTCGCTGCGGGTAGGTACCCTTATCAAACCTTCGCCCAACCTTACAACCTTAAACGCCATTCGATTGTACCCATCGCTCTGTTTTTTCGAAGGGACCAGGGTCAGTGTCGGGCGCGGGACCCGATATCCCTTTGAAGTGTATGGAGATCCTGAATTGTTCAGTGGCTCATTTTTTTTTACCCCCATGGCTATTCCGGGAATGAGCCTTCACCCACCCTATGAGGGAAAACTTTGTTTCGGCGCCAATTTGCAGGTGCCCCAGGGCATGGCGCCCTGGCCGGGAGGATCCATCAACCTTTTTTGGTTAATCAGCGCTTTTAAAGAACTGGGGAGCGATTCTGCTTTTTTCAATGCCTATTTTGACCTTCTTGCAGGAACCGGCCAATTGCGGAAACAAATCCTGGAAGGGAAAACAGAACATGAAATCCGGAAAAGCTGGGAAGCCGGGATCGAAAACTTTGTAAAAATCCGTAAAAAATATTTAATCTATCCGGATTAACCTCTTCAGATTGTCCTTCCGGGATAGACTTTCAGGCCTTCTTCTAAGCATTTCATTGACTGGATCAAGTCGTCGGCTTTGAGGACATAGCTAATACGGACTTCATTTTTTCCCCTGCCGGGAGTAGCATAAAACCCGGTGGCAGGCGCAAGCATCACCGTTTGGCCCTGATGGTTGAAATCTTCAAGGAGCCATTGACAAAATTTATCAGAATCGTCGATGGGCAACCGTGCCACGGCATAAAAGGCCCCTCCGGGGGTGGGGCAACTGCACCCCTCCATTTTATTGATGTATTCCACGACAATGTTTCTTCGGAGGAGATATTCCTTTAATACATTGGTAAGGTAACGCTCCGGGGTATTGATGGCTTCCTCGCCGGCAATCTGGCCGAAAGTTGGCGGGCTGAGCCGGGCCTGGGCAAATTTCATGGCGGTGGCCATCACGGTTTTATTTCTGGAAATCATAACCCCGATGCGGACGCCACAGGCGCTGTAACGTTTCGAAATGGAATCCAGCAGCACCACGTTTTGTTCAATTCCTTCGAGGTTCATGACCGAATAATGATTTTTTCCGTCATAGCAGAATTCGCGGTAAACCTCATCGGAAAAGAGGTACAGGTCGTGTTTTTTTACAATGTCACGAAGCAGCTCCAGCTCCTCCCGGGAGTAAAGGTATCCGGTAGGGTTATTGGGGTTGCAGATCATGATGGCTTTGGTACGGGGTGTCAGGGCTTCTTCAAAAGCACGGATGGGGGGCAGGGCAAAGCCGGTCTCAATAAATGATTCAATGGGCTTTACCACAACACCGGCAGCAACTGCAAAACCATTATAATTGGCGTAAAAAGGTTCCGGAATGATGATCTCGTCCCCAGGGTTCAGACAAGTAAGCAAGGCAAAAAGGATCCCTTCCGATCCTCCGGTGGTAACGATCATTTCATCCGGTGTAACGGTAACGCCGATCCGGCTGTAATATTCCACTAATTTTTTCCGGTACGACAAAATACCGGCAGAATGGCTGTATTCAACAACCCGGAGGTCGGTATTTCGGATCTTGTCCATCACATTGGTGGGGGTTTCAATATCGGGCTGGCCAATATTGAGATGAAATACTTTGATGCCTCTTTTTTTTGCCTGGTCGGAATAGGGGACCAGTTTTCTGATCGGTGAAGGGGGACAGGCATCCCCGCGTTGGGAAATTGCTGGCATAAAGGTAAGGTTTATAAAGCATGAAAGCCAGCTTTTCACTGGCTTTTTGTTTAATTTAACGGTGTTTTGCTATTTGCTGAGGGGTGAAGCTCCCTGACCGGTTGATTTGACTGGTTCTGTGGTGGCTGGTTTGGCTACCACCGCCCCTTTGATCGAAAGGACAACCCTCGGAGTTTTGGCATTGGACAAGATGGTGACGGTTTTATTGATGGGCCCGATGCTACGGGTGTTGTAGGTGACCTTGATGACATCGCTTTTCCCTGGTAAAATGGGTTCCTGGGGCCAGGTCGGTACCGTACAACCACAGGAAGATTGTGGTTTGGATAAAATCAGGGGTTCTTTGCCCGTGTTGGTGAACTTAAATTCACTGGTCCCATCGGAAGCCTGATAAATTGTTCCGTAATCGTGAACGGTTTTTTCAAAGGTAATTTCGGGAGCATTTGGATTTGTCGAAGCCTGGGCCACAGCATTTTGAGCGTTTGACGAAAAAACGGCAAACATCACAAGTACAAATGAAAAAAGAAAATTTTTCATGTTTTTAAGGGATTTGAATGAAATGATGGTTTATTAATACGGATACAAAAATATAAAATAATTACCGAAAATTTGATTTTTTATCGATTTTTTCATCCGTGTTGCCAAAGATTTTTATCCATGTTGTATTAATTTTGTTGATAATCTTATTTTCTAAAAAAAGCATACCTTTGCATGTTTTTTAAAACTTAGCTTCTTGACCGAAACCATGGATCAGATCAAAGAGTTAGACGGGAAACAACTTTATCATTCTTTTATTGCCGGAGCCCAGCGGATCTTTGAACAGCAAAAATTACTCAATAAGATCAATGTTTTTCCGGTTGCCGATGCAGATACAGGTACCAACCTGGCTTCGACCATGCGCTCCATCATCGATGCCATCATTCCCACCGATAATCTTAAACAAACAGCGGTGGCATTGGCCGATGCCGCGCTGATTGGCGCCCGTGGCAATTCGGGCATTATTTTTGCGCAATTTCTGTATGGGTTTAGCAATGAAATTAAAGGCGACCGTACCCTGGATATCGAATCGTTTGCAACCAGTATGAAAAAAGCGGTCGCTTATGCTTATGATGCCATTGCAAACCCCGTTGAAGGGACCATCCTCACCGTCATTAAAGACTGGGCCGATTATATTTATCTTTTAAAAGACCGGTTCGACGATTTTATCAAACTACTGGTCGAAGCCTATAATAAAGCGCTTGAATCGCTGGCGGCCACCACCTCAAAATTAGAAGTGCTGGCGCGCAGCCATGTGGTTGATGCAGGCGCCAAAGGATTCGTGTTCTGGCTGGAAGGGATCAAAGATTTTTTTACCCATGGGGTCGGAAAAACAGCATTGAATGCGGCCAACCTTGTCGCTGAAGAAGAACAGATTGTTGAAATGCCACACGACAAGATAACTTTCCGGTTTTGTACGGAAGCATTGATCAACGGACATCAACTCGATAAAACAAAAATCCGGAATTTTATCCAGTATTCCGGCGATTCGCTCGTGGTTGCCGGATCAACTGAAAAAGTAAGGGTCCATATTCATACCGATTTCCCGGCCGAAGTTTTCTCCCAACTTCAGAAATTCGGGAACATTACCTATCAGAAAGTTGATGATATGGTGATGCAAAATGAAATTCAGTTTAACCGAAAATCACCCATAGCCTTAGTTACCGATTCTACCTGCGACATCCCCAAACACTTAATCGACCAGTATCAGATCCATGTAGTCCCTCTCAGCCTCCATTTTGGAAGTACCTATTTTCTCGACAGGGTAACCATCAATCCACCGCAGTTTTATTCCATGCTTACCCTTTCCGACGAAGTCCCAACATCGGCACAACCCGCTTCAAAGGAATTTCAGAATAAATATGAATATCTGGCAACCCATTATGATTCCATTTTGGGTATCCACATCAGCCATGGCTTGAGCGGAACCTATTCAAGCAGCCTGAAAGGGGCCGAAGATGTTACCGGACGGTTACAAAAGAAAATCAATGTGGTTGATTCCCGCAATCTGTCGGGGGGACTCGGCCTGGTCGTGTTGCGTGCAGCCAGGGCCATTGCCGATGGGGCATCACACGAAACGGTAATGTCGAAAATGGAAGATTGGGTCAAAAAAACGCACATTCGGGTCAGCGTCACTACCCTTAAATATATTGTGAGGACCGGACGCGTTAGCCCGTTGAAAAGTTTTGTTGCAAAATCGCTCGATCTGAAACCCATTATTTCAGTTGGCCCTGATGGAAAAACGGTTCTTCTTCAAAAATCTTTTACTGAAAAGGGCAGCACGAAGAAGATCATCCAGGGCATCAAGGAAATTGCAGGCAGGAATTCTATCTGGGGTTATGCGATCACCCATGCCAACAACCAGGCAACCGCCGATTTCTATGCCGATGAAATGGAAAAATTAACAGGAAAAAAACCTCTGTTTATCGACCATGCTTCGCCTGTACTGGTTGCCAATGTTGGTCCCGGTGTTACCAGCGTCGCCTTTATGTTGGAATAACTTCCGGAACCAATAAAGAATTTAAACTTGGACCATACCCTTATATCATCCCTTATGGGGATACTTAGGGCACGCTGTTTCTATAAAAACCGGTAACCAAAAATCTTGTCATAGATGGCACTTCAGATTTCCCTGCTTATTTTCCTTTACATGTCCCTGGTTTTTATCATAGCCTGGATTAAAAAGGACAACTCAATTGTGGATATTTTCTGGGGCATTGGTTTTATTGTTGTGGCCCTCTATGCGGTAGTCCAATCGGGTGAAACCGATGTCAGAAAGATGATCGTGACCCTCTTCGTCCTGTTATGGGGAATGCGCTTGTCCTATCACATCATGATGCGAAATATGGGCAAGGGGGAGGATTTTCGCTATAAAGCCTGGCGCGATACCTGGAAATATTTTGTGGTGAGGAGTTTTTTCCAGATTTTTATGCTACAGGGCTTCTTTATGTTGGTCATCTCGTTTCCTGTATGGTATGTCGGTTCACAAACCGGAGGCCCCCTTGGAATCTGGGATACGATTGGGATGGTGGTTTTTGGGGTTGGTTTCTATTTTGAAGCGGTTGGGGACCATCAACTCGATGAATTTAAAAAAGATCCGGCCAACCGTGGCAAATTGTTGACTACCGGTTTGTGGTCATTGACAAGGCACCCCAACTATTTTGGTGAATCGCTCGTATGGCTTGGTCTCAGTTTTTATGCGTTCAGTTTGCCTCACGGGTGGTATTCCCTGCTCAGTCCTGTTGTGATTGCCTTGCTTCTCCGCTTTGTATCGGGAGTCCCCATGCTGGAAAAAAAATACAAAGGCCGTCCAGATTGGGAGGAGTACAAGGCAAAAACAGCCCCCTTTATCCCCTTTGTAAAATTCTTTTAATGTCAATTTGTAACCTGAAAACCCTTTTCCATGTTGCACCAGTCTCTTCTTCACCCTAAAAGCATTGTGGTCGTTGGTGGTTCCAACGATCTCCATAAACCAGGTGGAGCCGTTCTCAGGAACCTTCTCGAAAATCATTTTCCGGGCGATCTTTATGTTACCAACTTAAAGGAGACGGAAGTCCAGGGAATACCCAGCTATAAAGACCCTGCCGAACTTCCTCCGGTCGATCTCGCCATTGTTGCAATCGCTGCCAGGTTTATACCGGAAACCGTAGAACTTCTTGCCAAACAAAAAAACACCAAAGGGTTCATCGTCCTGTCAGCCGGTTTTAGCGAAGAAGGCCCTGAGGGAAAACTGCTTGAAAAACGGCTTGTTGAGATTGTAAACGCATCGGGAGGATCGCTGATTGGCCCCAATTGTATCGGGGTGCTTACCCCCTCTTTTACCGGGATTTTTACCAAACCGGTACCCCCGCTTAATCCAAAAGGGTGTGATTTTATTTCCGGCTCGGGCGCTACTGCGGTTTTTATCATGGAAGCCGGGATTCCTAAAGGGTTAACATTTTCACAGGTTTTTTCGGTGGGGAACAGTGCCCAACTTGGGGTTGAGGAAATTCTTGCCCATCTCGACGAAAGTTTCGATCCGGTTCACAGTTCACGCACCATTTTGCTTTATATTGAAACCATATCAAAACCGGGAATGCTCTTAAAACATGCTGCCTCGCTGATCCGGAAAGGGTGCAGGATTGCCGCCGTGAAGGCCGGGGCTTCAGAGGCAGGGAGCCGTGCCGCATCTTCGCATACAGGCGCATTGGCCAGTCCGGATGTGGCTGTGGATGCGCTTTTTCGAAAAGCGGGCATCGTTCGTTGCTTTGGCCGTGAAGACCTGATCAGCGTTGCTTCCGTATTTTCCTTTCCCGAATTAAAAGGGAAAAATATGGCCGTGATCACCCATGCCGGAGGCCCTGCCGTGATGCTTACCGACGCCCTCTCGAACGGGGGAATGAATGTCCCCCGGCTGGATGGCCCTGCGACCAAAGAACTATTGGAACAACTCTTTCCGGGTTCTTCCGTGTCCAACCCCATCGATTTTTTGGCAACCGGAACGGCGGAACAATTGGGTGCCATCATCGATTCCGTGAACCAAAAATTCGATGAAATTGATGGCATGGCGGTTATTTTCGGCACCCCTGGTTTGAACCCTGTTTTTGATGTTTACGATGTTCTTGACCACAAGATGAGAACAAGTAAAAAACCCATTTTCCCTGTTTTGCCATCGGTTTTAACTGCGGCTGCGGAGGTCCGTGAATTTGTTTCCAGGGGAAACCTCTTTTTTTCCGATGAAGTTGTTTTTGGAAATGCCCTCTCCAGGGTATGGCAAACCCCTAAGCCTGCCACTCCCGGTTTCCTGTATCCGGCCATCGATACTGCCCGTATTCGTTCCATTGTCGAATCTTCCCCGGATGGTTATCTGGCGCCCGGGCCCATTCAGGAGTTGCTGGGGGCCTGCGGCATCGCTACGGTTGGCGAAGCAGTGGTTGCCACCGTGGAAGAAGCGGTGGCTTCGGCAACCCGCCTTGGGTTTCCAGTGGTGATGAAGGTAGTGGGACCACTTCATAAATCGGACGTCGGCGGGGTAACGCTTCATGTGAAAGATGCTTCAACCGTGGTTCGCGAATTTGAACGCATGGTCCAAATACCCGATACTACGGCCATCCTTATCCAACCCATGCTCACGGGCGTTGAACTTTTTGTGGGAGCTAAACTGGAACCTGGTTTCGGTCATCTTATCCTGTGCGGGATGGGAGGCGTTTTTATTGAGGTTTTTAAAGATGTTGCCGCAGGACTGGCTCCAATCAGCGCTGAAGAGGCCTCTGCCATGATCCGGAGTTTAAAAGGATATAAAATTATTTCTGGCGCCCGGGGACAAAAAGGGGTGAATGAGACTCTTTTTGCAGAGGTCATCGTGCGCCTTTCCGCACTTCTGAATTGGGCTCCCGAGATAACCGAACTGGACCTTAACCCGCTCCTTGGATCTGAAACCAGCGTTGTAGCGGTTGATGCCAGGATTTGTTTAAAGCATGGTTGAAAGAAAAATGGGCAGGATGGATTAAATTATTCCGATTTGACGAAAAAAAACCGTTACCAACCCAGGCTTTAGGGCAATGGTGAATATGATCCCAAAAATCGCCCCCCACAAATGTGCATCGTGCCCGATGTTGTCGCGGCCATGTTTTGCCATGTAGTATTCGTAGGCTAAGTATAAGATCCCGAAAATCGGCGCGGGAATCGGAATGGGGATAAAAAAAAGAAATATTTTGCCCGCAGGATAAAGGATGATACTGGCGAAAACAACGGCGGAAACTGCACCTGAAGCCCCAACGGCATTATAAAAAACATCGTTTTTATATTTTCCGAAGGCAGGAACAATCGAAAGAATCAGCCCTCCCCCATACAACAGGAGATAATAAAAAACAGACTTCTCGGGAAAATAGTGATGAAAAAAAGTCTCCACAATGTTTCCGAAAGAATAGAGCACCAGCATGTTGATAAACAGATGTACATACCCGGCGTGAAGGAACCCATAGGTGAAAAACCGGTACCACTGATTGTTGTGCTTTACATCGTATGCATTAAACTTAAATTTTGCGAACAATTCCTCGTTGTTTAATGCAAATACTGAAATTACCGAGGTGACAAAAATAAGGATGTAGGTGACAATCATTTTGTGTTTTCAATTTGTTGTTTTTTCGTATAATCGATTTCCGATCCCAATACACTGTGTGGGATAAGAAAAACCCCCAATAACACAATGGATGCGATAACGGGCCAAAGCCTGTTTTCCCGGTGTTTTTTCAGGGCCACCAGGGCAATGACCCAGAAAATAAAGGCAACCAACGATTTGTTATCGGTCAGGTCGTGGCCGAAAGGCCAACCGGTCCAGAAATCACCAAAAGAAAATTTTTGGACCACCGGTCCCAGGATCATCCCTCCAAGGGCGAGGGTCAATACCGTAATCCAGGTATAGAGATAGGTGTTTTTCATCCCGAAAAGGGCCCTTAATCCTGTTAGCGTTGAAAAAAGCATCGCTAAAAAGATAAAGAAGATATGCGGATAAAGAAAATATCCCGGAACGAACCCTTTGAACCTTAGTACCGCAGGATGTTCATTCAGTCGGGTCCGGTCGCCTCCTTTGATCAGGGTTACCATATACATTATTTTTCCTGCAGGGGGCTGGTGTGGCAGGAATCCGGTCAGGGTATCCCCATTGCGTTTCATTTGGACCGTTTGCCACGGATCATAACTCTTAAACCGGCGAAGCATGATTTCTCCCGAGATGGTTGTATCTGGAACCAAAATTCTTATGGGGGCATCGTCTGTTCCATCGTAGGTGCGTATCAACCGGAAGCTGACCGGCTGATGGCCAATTTCAGCTTTTCCCGTAATGGGATACGATGGGCCGGTAATGCGCTGGTACAGGGCGATACCAAAGGTGAAAATGACTGCAAACAGACCTATCGCAAATGATTTTATCCTATTTTTCATGCAGTTTCCCCGCTCATTATTTTTTCGCAAAGTTAGCTATTTGATCTGATATTTTTGAAGGATGTCATACATGGCCTGCTGAACCCGGGTCCGGATATTCAATTTGGATAACTGCTGATTGGCTGCGGAAGGGTATATCCGGTTGGATAAAAAAACATAGAGCAACTGATTTTCTGGATCGGCCCAGATATAGGTTCCGGTAAACCCCGAATGCCCGAAACTTTGAGCAGAAGCGCTGTCGCAAACAGGCCCGTCAGGAAGGAAATGAAGCAAAGGCTTGTCAAAACCCAGTGCCCGTCGGTTCCCTTTTTCCGCGAACTGGACCCGGGTAAATTCATGGATGGTTGAAGGGTTTAGGTATTGTTTTCCCCCATAACTCCCCGCTTGCAAAATCATCTGAAGGATGACGGCCATACCGGAAGCGTTTGAAAACAGCCCTGCATGGCCGCAAATCCCACCCAACATGGCTGCGCCCGGGTCGTGGACATCGCCCCATACAAGTTGCTTTCTGAAAACGGTATCGTATTCTGTCGGTATGAGAGAGGCGGGAACAAACCCCTTCCGTGGGGTAAAAACAGTGGCTGAAAGGCCTAAGGGTTTGTAAAAATGATCGGACAGGTACGATTCAAAGGATTGCCCGGTAACCCGGACGGTTAATTTATACAACAGGTAAAATCCGAGATCGCTGTATTTGTAGCCTTGTTCAGGATGAACAGGACTGTTTGTGATCTGACGGAAAATGGTGTCATCATATCCTTTTCTAATATAAAGCCCTTCGGCAACACGCGTCGGGAAGCTGTCCGATGGCTTTTCCCGGTAAATCGATGGATTTGGCCGATATCCCTTCAGGGTCGATTTGTAAAAGGGGATCCAATCCTGTAACCCTGCCTGATGGGCCATGATGTCCCGGATGCGCAAGGAAGCTTTGTTGCTCCCTGCGAGTTCTGGTAAATATTTGCCAAGGGAGTCGTCTAAGCTGACCTTCCCTTCATCATACAATTTCATGATGGCCAGGGTTGTGGCCGCAACTTTGGTTACCGATGCAAGGTCGTAAAGGTGATGGGTCGAAACTTTCACCGTATCTTCATACCGGGGATGGCCAAAACTTTTTTCGTAGAAAACTTTTCCGTTTTTTGCAAATAAAACCTGACATCCGGGATAAGCCCTCGCATTCATTCCGGCAATCGCCATCGAATCAATGACATCCAATGCTTTTGTGGGTATTCCTAAGGCTTCGGGCTGGGTAAACGACAACCGGTTTTTTTCTGTTTTAATACCGGATCCATAGGGGAATGGGCCTGCGGTAACAGGGAGTTTCCCCATTGCCGGCAGCCCTCCGGTTATGATCCCTCCGGCTGTCGATTGCGTGGTTTCGTTGTCCTGATAGGCGACAACAATCGCTTCGGCCTTTGCAAGGTTGGGAACCCGGGCTAAGGAATAGGGGGTCCCGAAAAAAACCAACAGGGTACGGTTGGTTCGCACCAGCGTATCGATGAGCAGGGACATCTCCCTGGTAATTCCAAAACTGTCGGCCGGATTGCTGTTGATCCCATGAATGGCCAGGATAAGGATATCGTAAGGATAAACCCATTTACAGATACTGTCGGAAAGGTTCTCTTGAATTTTTTTCGGAATGGGGAAATGGTCTGTGGTCATGGAACGGTTTAGCTGTTCCCGGAACGGGGTAACCGTTGTGTCCCCAATGGATAATACCGCAATTTTTCTTCTATCCAGCCCCCGGAGCGGGATCAATTCGATGGAGTTTTTAATTACAGTTACCGAAGCGTCCGACATCTTCTGCCTTAGTATTTCCTTTTCAGGTAAGTTCAGGTCGCGGGTCAGCCCGTGGAGATCAATGGAGGGTCGTTGAAACAGGCCAAGCCGCTGCTTCAATTGCAAAACGCGCAGGCATTTTTTTTCGACCATCGATGGGTCGAGCAGCCCGCTATCGATGGCTATTTCAATTCCGGTGATGGCCGCTTCAACATGCTGTGGCAGCAGCAACAGGTCGTTCCCAGCCAATAGGGCCTTGACTTCAATTTCCCCGGGCTTGTAATACTTGGTTACACCCTGCATGTCGAGTGCGTCGGTTATAATCATGCCTTTAAATTTCATCTGCTCCCGGAGCAGTGTGGTGACGATGTTGCGGGAGAGCGTGGACGGGGTTTTTTCTATGGGGTCGTAGCAGGGGAGGTATAGGTGGGCCACCATGACCCCCTGGACCCCCTGACGGATCAATTCGCGAAATGGGAACAATTCAATTGAATCCATCCTTTCTTTCGTGTGGGGAATGACTGGTAGGGAAAAATGCGAATCGGTGCCGGTATCCCCATGGCCCGGAAAATGTTTGGCAACAGCCACAATACCCTCGTCCTGCATCCCTTTCACATACAAGCCACATTTGTCGGCTACCATGCGGGGATTTTCGCCAAAGGAACGGAAACTGATGACCGGGTTTTGGGGATTGTTGTTGACGTCGGCCACCGGCGCATAATTTATGTGGATTCCCATCCGTCGGCAACTCTTTGCTATCTGTTTTCCCATTTCATAGATCAGCGAATCGTTCTGAATAGCCCCCAATGCCATCTGACGGGGAAATGAAAAAGCGCTGTCGAGCCGCATGCCAAGCCCCCATTCTGCATCGATCGAAATCAACAGGGGTATCGAAACCGATTGCTGTAAATGGTTCGTTAATGCTGCCTGACGGACAGGCCCGCCCTGGAAAAAACAAACGCCGCCTACCCCATTGTCTTTGATTATTCGGGTAAGGCTGTCGTTATAGACCGAATCCTTGTCAGAATAGGCCCTGATTATTAACAGTTGGGCGATTTTTTGGCGGAGCGACAGGGTGCGGTAAACCGAATCGGCCCAGGCCGTGTCATTCTTTGCAAGCAATTTTTCATTCAGGAAAAGCAAACAAATCAGAAGGAAGAAACAGGAAGTTTTTTTATACACGGTGATGAAGTTGAAGTATAAGGCAAAAGAAATAAAAATGAAGATACCTACGTTAAAACTTTATAATATCTTTGAACTTATTTTTCCAGCGGGAAAGGTTTTTCTTAAATTTAATTTTCTGTCGTCTGTAATTCTTGATCCCTGCGATTGTTGAACCGTGGGGCGATTGCCGGGAACAATGTTTAAATCATCTTAAATTCCGATAATGTATTCAATAAAAGATCTGGAAAAAATTTCGTCCCAGGTAAGGCGCGATATTTTGCGCATGGTTCATGGCGCGGCTTCGGGCCATGTGGGCGGGGCATTGGGAAGCGCCGATTTCTTAACGGCCCTCTATTTTGATGTTCTCCAGCCCGATCCTGAAGCATTTCGCATGGATGGCAGGGACGAAGACCTGTTTTTTTTGTCCAACGGACATCTTTCGGCCGGATGGTATAGTGTTCTGGCTCGATATGGATATTTCGACATCAGCGAATTGTCCACGTTCCGGAAATTGGGGTCACGCTTGCAGGGGCATCCGGCCACGGATGTAGGATTGCCGGGCATACGGGTGGCATCCGGTTCTCTTGGACAGGGGCTTTCTGTGGCCATTGGGGCCGCCCTGGCAAAAAAAATGAACGCCGAACATCGTCTGGTATGGTGCCTGGTAGGAGATGGGGAACTGGAAGAGGGACAGAATTGGGAAGCCATCCTGTTTGCTTCCGCACATAAGGTCGATAACCTGATTGCTGTTGTCGATTACAATGGAAAACAAATTGACGGCCCGGTCGATTCGGTGATGTCCTTAGGGGACCTTACTTCAAAATTTGAGGCTTTCGGATGGATGGTTTTTTCCATGGATGGAAATAGTATGGTCGAAGTGACCGATACCCTGAAAAAAGTACAATGGTACACATCGCAGGAGCAACCAATTGTTATCCTGATGTCAACCCAGATGGGCTTTGGCGTTGATTTTATGACCGACAACCACGAATGGCACGGAGTTCCTCCCAACGATGAGCAACTCTCCAGGGCCCTGGAACAGATAGAAGAAACACTGGGCGACTATTGGTCTATCGAATAACAGATGATGAATCAGGTAAGAAGGAGTTTTTTTTGTTTCTTTTTCTGTTTGGCAATAAATTCAAGCGGACTTTTTGCCCAAACATCCGACAATCCGGACAGGCCCAGGCCGGTTACCCGTATCTTGTTTATATTCGACGCTTCGCAAAGTATGTACGGACGATGGCAAAGTGATACAAAATTCAATATTGCCGTGAAATTGTTTTCCGGTATTCTCGACACATTACGACTGCAACCGGAATTGGAACTTGCCCTTCGCATGTATGGCCATCAGAAACCGTATCCCCCAAAAGATTGCAACGATACCCGGTTGGAAGTCCCCTTTGCAAAAGACAATGTCCCACGCATCAAACACCTCCTGAAAACCATCATCCCGAAAGGAACAACCCCCATTGCCTATGCGCTTTCACAGGCCTCAAAAGATTTCCCCCCCTGCGACCATTGCCGGAATATCGTGGTCCTGATTACCGATGGGATTGAGGAATGCGATGGGGACCCCTGTGCCGTTTCACACGAATTGCAAAAGAAAGGCATCGTGCTAAAACCGTTCATTGTGGGTATCGGAAAAAATTTCAATGAACAGTTTGACTGTGTGGGCTCCTATTTTGATGCTTCCAATGAAAAGGAATTCCGCAATGCATTGAATGTGGTCATTTCCCGTGTATTGAACCCTACCACCGTACAGGTTAACCTGTTGGATGCCTATAAAAAACCATCGGAAACCAATGTCAACATGACATTCTTCGATAAACTGTCGGGGCTGCCCAAATACAACTTTATTCATTCGTTCAATGCCAAAGGGGTCCCCGATACCCTCGATATTGATCCCCTTCTGGTTTATGATATTGTTGTCCATACCATTCCCCCGGTCAGACTGGACAGTGTGGTAATATCCCCGGGGAAACATAATGTGATCGGAATGGATGCACCCCAGGGTTCCATTGCTTTTAAAGCCACCGGGAATAATTTGTTGAAAAATGTCCCCTGTATCATCCGCAAAAAGAACACGCTGGAAACCATTCATGTTCAACAGTTTGAACAGGTCGAAAAATACCTGACCGGATCTTATGATATAGAAATATTGTGTATGCCCCGCATAAATGTAAAGGATGTTGAAGTGTGGCAGAGCCATACCACCACTGTTGAAATTCCATTGCCGGGAATCGCCGTCATCCAGAAACCAACCAATGGTTACGGAAGCCTTTATGTTGAGGAAGGACAAACGCCAAAATGGATTTATAATTTCAGGGACACCCCTCAACTTCAGGAAACATTGAACCTTCAGCCAGGCCTTTACCGGATTGTTTTTCGTTCAAAATATCTGAACCAGGCTTCCTATTCGATGGAGAAAATGTTTCGTGTTGAACCTGGTCAAACGGTAGTTGTGAAATTGTGACTTCCCGATATGTACAGATTCACCTGGTCCGTTATGAATCGTATTGTAAAATCTTTAATCGTAAATAATCATGGTTGAATATCCCAACACCGGCTCCAAAGATACCCGTTCGGGTTTTGGGGAAGGGCTCATGGAATTGGGCAAAAAAAATCCTGAAGTAGTAGCGCTCTGTGCCGATCTGACCGGTTCTTTAAAAATGGATGCTTTTGCGCGAAAATATCCGGGTCGTTTTATCCAGGTTGGTATTGCCGAAGCCAATATGATGGGGATAGCAGCAGGGTTGACGATCGGGGGTAAAATTCCTTTTACCGGAACATTCGCCAATTTTTCTACAGGCCGTGTTTATGACCAGATTCGACAATCCATCGCGTATTCCAATAAAAATGTTAAAATCTGTGCCTCCCACGCTGGGCTTACCTTAGGGGAAGATGGGGCAACCCATCAAAATCTCGAAGATATTGGCTTGATGCGGATGTTGCCCAATATGACGGTGATATCCCCCTGCGATTTTAACCAGACCCGTGCTGCCACCCTGGCCATAGCCGATCATCCTGGCCCGGTTTACCTTCGGTTTGGCCGTCCCAAATGGCCCAACTTTACCGGAATTGACCAGGATTTTGTTATCGGAAAAGCCGTCGTTTTAAACCCAGGGGCCGATGTGTCCATCTTTGCTACCGGACATTTGGTGTGGAATGCCCTGCAGGCTTGTAAAATATTGGAAGACCAGGGTATCGGTGCAGAGGTTATCAATATCCATACCATAAAACCTTTGGATGAGGCTGCCGTGATTGCTTCTGTCCGTAAAACCCGGTGTGCCGTTTCGGCCGAAGAGCACATGCAGAATGGTGGTTTGGGGGATGCCATTGCCCAACTTCTTGCCCGTGTTTTGCCTGCTCCACTCGAAATGGTGGCCGTGAACGATCGCTTTGGCGAAAGTGGGAAACCGGAAGCGTTGCTCAAAAAATTTGGCCTTGATGTTCCCGATATCGTTCAATCAGCACTCAAATCATTAAAGAGAAAAGTGCTGTAACCCATTGAAAACCAGATCCGGATTGTATTACCGATTCTCCCTGATAAGATAGGAGGGGAGTTCTTTGTCGGCCGACAATGGAACCAGTTCCTCGGTAACATTGCTGGTATCAAGCCCCAGGGAATGAATTCTGGAAATACCAGTTTTTTTAATTATGGAATATATATCCATGATCAATTGTTCCCGTGGAGGAAAATCAAAATCGTAATTCTGAACCATGTCAATGACAATAAACCTGAAATCGGAAGGGATGTTGTGTTTACGCAAGGAATGGTAACGGCTGATAAGGTCGATCTCTTTTTTCTGACTCAGTTCGATCAAAACCTGACGAAAAAAAAGGTTCACCCTGGGTTGGACTTTGAACCCAATCTTGAAATCAACTTTAATCAATATTCCGGGAATCATTTGTACAACCTTGTATTCAAGTACATGCGGGTCATCGAGAATATCCACATGTATTAGCCAGTAAACATCGGCCCGCTTGGGGTGCCGGTTGATGATCGAATAAACAATTGTTGACTCTATATCGGTGACTTTGTTCGCTTTTGTAAGAAAAACCAAGTTGGATGCACATTTGGTAATGGAAGGATCGCTGCCGATCTCTTTGATGATATCGTAATATTTTTCAATTTTTATGAACTGGATAAAGCCATTGGTTATCTTTCTCCCATGATACCAAACATACATAATAAATGACAGCGCCCCTGCAAGGAGTATGGCAAACCAACCGCCATTCATGAATTTATGAAGGTTTGCCATCAGAAATGTCCCTTCGATGATCAGATAGGCAGAAAGAAAAATGGTGATTATATAAGCCGGTACTTTTTTATAGTACAAATAAACGCTTAGCAATCCGGTAGTCATCAGCATGGTCAAATTTATCGCAAGCCCATAGGCAGCTTCCATGTTCGAAGATTTTTGAAATATCAGGACAACGGAGACACATCCGGCATACAGCAGCCAGTTTACTTTCGATATGTACATCTGCCCTTTAATATTGGTAGGGTAGTTGATTTTTATTTTTGGCAGGAAATTCAATTGGATGCCTTCGCTGATCAGGGTATAGGACCCGCTTATCAAAGCCTGGCTTGCAATGACAGCGGCCGCGGTCGATATAATGATCCCGGGTAACAGGAACCATGGCGGCATGATGGAAAAAAAAGGGTTATCTGATTGGGAAATTCCTATATTTCTGAGCAACCATGCTCCCTGGCCGAAGTAGTTCAGTATCAGGCTTGTTTTGACAAACCCCCACGATATACGGATGTTTTTTAACCCGCAATGTCCCAGGTCGGAATAGAGGGCTTCTGCCCCGGTTGTACAGAGAAAAATTGCCCCCAACAGGAGAAACCCATTTGGGTTTTGGGTTAAAAAAACATAGGCATTTTGTGGATCGACGGCTTTGAGGATGGTAGGATAATACCATAATTGTGAAGCCCCCAAAACGGCCAGCATGGTGAACCAGATGAACATAACCGGGCCGAAAAAATGACCCACCATCCGGGTGCCAAAACGTTGGACAAAAAAGAGGGTGGTAATGATAAAAAGCACGATTGGGATTACCGGTATCCCGGAGTGAATGGCGAGCAACCCTTCAACGGCAGAAACGATGGTTATGGCAGGGGTGATCACACCATCGGCCAGCAATGCCGATCCTCCGATGATGGCCAACAGGTAGGCCCATTTGGCTTTTTTACGGATCAGGGCAAAAAGCGAAAAGATGCCCCCCTCCCCGTGATTGTCTGCTTTGAGGGTAATCATGATGTATTTTACGGTGGTCTGAAGCGTCAGGGTCCAGAAAACAGCGGAAAGCGCCCCCAGGATAAAGGGTTCGGTGATGGCCTCCCCTTCGGAACTGATCGATTTCATAACATAAAGGGGAGAGGTCCCGATATCCCCATAAATGATACCCAGGGTGATAATCAAACCAGAAGCTGATAATGTTTGCTTTTGCTTATCTCTCATAAGATATAACTTCTGTCATGAAAACAGGGGGCAAAGGTAAACCATAAAATGTTACTTAACCAAAATGGAGTGTCTGATCATTCCTGGTCAACAGTACCGGGATATCTTTGTCGATATACAACGGAACCGTTTCTACGGTCACATTGCTGGTATCCAGCCCAAGGGAACGGATTTCTGAAATGCCAAACCGTTTGATAAACGAATAAAGGTCCATGATCAATTGTTCCCGGGGTGGGAAATCGAAGTCGTAGTTCTGGATCCGGTCGATGACGACAAAACGAAAATCGGCAGGGATGTGATATGCCTTCAGGGCATTGTACCGGCTTATAAGATTGATTTCATTGTTGTTGCTAAGTTCTTCCAATACCTGTTTGAAAAAAAGGTTCACCCGTGGCTGCACTTTAAACCCGATCTTAAAATCGACTTTAATCAGTACCTCTGGGATCAGATGGGTGACTTTATACTCCAGGACATGGGGATCGTCGAGGATATCAACATGCAACATCCAGTAAACATCGGCCCTTTTGGGGAATTTGTTCAGGATGGAATAGATGATCTTGGTTTCAATATCTGTACTTTTATTGGCTTTGGTGAGGAATACCAGGTTTGTGGCGTATTTGGGAACAGATTCGTCCTGGCTAAGTTCCCTGAGGATTTCGGCATATTGGTCAATCTTAAAGAATTCGATGAAACTGTTTTTAATCCTGCGCCCGTTAAACCAAACATACATTATCGTAAACAACACACTTCCGAGAAAAAGGGTAAACCAACCGCCATTCATAAATTTATTCAGGTTTGACACCAGAAATGAAATCTCAATGGTAAGGTAAACCGCTACAAAAATGGCCAGGAGGTAAACCGGGGTCTTCTTGTAATATAAATATATCCCCAGAAGGGTCGTTGTCATGAGCATGGTGATGTTGATGGTAAGCCCGTAGGCAGCTTCCATATTGGCTGAACGCTGAAAGAAAAGGACAACGGCGACACATAAAAAATAGAGTATCCAGTTGATGCTCGATATATACATCTGCCCTTTGATATTGGTGGGATAATTGATTTTAATTTTTGGCCAGAAATTCAGGGATATTGCTTCGCTGATCAGAGTGAAAGAACCGGTAATCATCGATTGGCTGGCAATTACTGCTGCGACTGTGGCAATGGCAATTCCGGGCATCAGGAACCACGATGGCATGATGCTGAAAAAAGGGTTGGTTGCCGCATTGACCGTTCCCATATTCACCAAAATCCATGCTCCCTGGCCAAAATAGTTGAGCAGCAGGCTCAGTTTGACAAAACCCCAGGTACCACGAATGTTTTTTATCCCACAGTGACCAAGATCGGAATACAAGGCATCGGCACCGGTAGTACAAAGAAATACCGCGCCAAGCAATAGGAACCCCTGTGGGAACCGGGTCAGGAAAAAATAAGCGTATTGTGGGTTGAACGCTTTTAAAACCTGAGGATATTGGATGATCTGGGCCAATCCAAGAACCCCGAGCATGGTAAACCATATCAGCATCATCGGGCCAAACGACTTGCCGATTGTTTTTGTGCCAAACTTCTGAATCAGAAAAAGTACCGTTACGATGATAAGTACAATGGGAACAACGGGCAATTGGTCATTGATGATGGTCAAACCTTCAATGGCGGAAACAATGGTAATAGCAGGTGTTATTATACTGTCTGATAGCAACATGGCACCCCCGATAATGGCAAAAACATACGCAATTTTTGCCCGTTTCCGGATCAGGGCAAACAACGCCAGGATGCCTCCTTCCCCTTTGTTGTCAGCCCTCAGGGTGATAATGATGTATTTCAGCGTGGTTTGTAAAGTCAATGTCCATACAATACACGAAAGCCCCCCCAGGATAAAAAGTTCCGATAAAGAACCGGCAGAACCCGATAGAATGGCCCTCATAACGTATAAGGGCGATGTGCCGATATCTCCGTAAATGATCCCCAGGGTGATCAACATCCCGGCAGCCGAGATATTGGTAATTTGTCCTTTGTGTACCTGACGGTTCATGGATTACCTGCTTTTTTTACGGTTATCGAACCGGTTTTTTATAAAGGCAATCACCATGGGCAATAAGGACACAACGATAATGGTAATGATTACCAGCGAAAAATTTTGTTTGATAAAGGGGATGCTCCCGAAAAAATAGCCCGCCAGGATGAAGGAAAAAACCCAAAGGATGTTCCCTATAATACTAAATGACAGAAACCGGAAATAACGCATGGTCCCCACGCCGGCAACAAAGGGGGCAAAAGTCCTGATTATGGGCATGAAACGGGCAATAATGATGGTCTTTCCGCCATGCTTTTCATAAAAAGCGTGGGTTTTTTCCAGATATTCACGTTTGATGAACCGGTAATTCCTTTCATAAACTTTTTGGCCCAATCCCCGGCCAACAAAATAGTTGGTGTTGTCGCCACCGAAGGCCGCGCATAATAACAACAGGATGAGCGGGAATAACCCCAATGGTTCGCCTGGCATGGCAGCTACGGTTCCCGCTGCAAACAACAGGGAATCGCCAGGCAAAAAAGGGGTGACCACAAAACCGGTCTCCATGAACACAATGAGAAAAAGGATAAGATAGGTCCACGATTTATAATCGGTTACCCATTGCTGGATGTGAACGTCGATATGCAGTACAATATCGATGAATTCTTTAAGTAAATCGAGCATTGAAACAGGAATTAATTTAACGGTGCGAAGTTAAGAAAGATCAATTCGGATAAACGATTTTTTTAATAAAAATGGGGTTAGGATGGTTGTTGACAAAGCCATCAGGACCAGTATGGTATAAACCGAAATGTCAATAAACCCATTCTGCAGGGCGATATTGGCTATAACAAGCTCCATGATCCCACGGGCATTCAGGCCGATACCAATGGTCAGTGATTTTCTAGAATCAAAACCGGCCAACCGTCCACCTGCATAACCGCCGAAAATTTTGCTGAGAAAGGAGGCCAACAGGACAAAAAGGAGCAGTGTTATGTTACCGATGGACTGAATAACGAAGGAAAGTCCCATCGTTGCAAAAAATACAGGGGCCAAAAAACCCATCGTTATCCCGGAAATCGACCGGTGCACACGTTCAAAATCGTGACTTGCAAACATGCTCCGGGGTATCAGTATGGCCCCGAAAAATGCCCCGACAATAAAATGAATCCCAAGCAGTTCGGCTATACTGGAAAAAATCAACACAAACAGGATTACTAAGGCAAAAAGCGATTCCTGTCCCCGCAGAAACAAGAAAAATTGGTTCACCTTCGGGTTGATCACATGAACTTTTTGTTTGGTCAATTTAAACAATTTATAGGAAACCATTAGAATGGCTATGAAAATAAACACTTTAAGCATCGTATAACCAATCGAAAAAGCAAGGTCTTTTAGGTTTTTTGTTACATCGTTGAAATCGAGGATGATCCCTAAAATTAGCAAGGCAAAAATATCATTAAAAATGGCTGCCGAAATAATTCGCTGTCCCACGTCAGTCTGAAGTTTCCCTAAGTCCATTAAAATCCTGACGCTGACCGGAAGGGCGGTTATTGCCATACACAACCCTAAAAATGCCGTAAAGGTGTTCGAGAAATTAAAAATCAGTCCGGTCGCTATCCCACTGGCTAAGGGAATCATAAAACCCAATACAGATATCCAGAGGTTTTTCCCTGAGATGGAGCGCCGTATCTCTTCAATTTCGATCTCCATCCCTGCCATAATAATCAACATAAAAACCCCAAGTTCGGCAATTATTTTTATGTCTCCCGGTCCTGGGATCAGATTGAACAAGGATGGCCCGAGAATAACCCCGGCCATCACCTCGCCGATCATGGATGGCTGTCTGAACCTCTCCGCCAACTCCCCCAATAGCTTTGCCGATAGTAAGAGTATAAGTAAATTGACGATAAAGGGAAATTGAATATCGTTCAAATGAAACATGGGCCCGCCTCAACTTTTCAGCCGGTAAAATTAATTGTTTCGGATCACCTGTCCTAAAAATTATAAAAAGTTACCTTTGCAGCGATGGATTTAACTGCCCCGTTTCAGATCGGCCCTTTCCAAACCAGTTTCCTTGAACTCCTTGCGGTTTTCTTTGGGTTATTGTGTGTCTGGAACATGAAAAAAGAATCTATCCTTGCTTTTCCCTTTGGGATTATCAACGTAGGTATCTACATCTATCTTTTTTTTTCCGCCGGAATTTATGCCAATGCAGCAATAAACGCGTTTTTTCTGTTAATGAGCGTTTATGGATGGTATAATTGGACCCGTAAGGACAACCATCAGAAAACCATCCGCATAACCCGCTGTTCTCCCCTGGAATTGTTGTTGTATTCCATAGCAATCATCGTTTTTTTTGTCATTATCCGGGTTGTTCTGGAAAAATATACCAGCAGCGAAATTCCTGTGTTGGACGCTGCGACAACTTCCGTGTATATTATTGCCCAATGGCTCCTGTCGCAAAAGAAAATTGAGCAATGGATCCTGTGGATTTCGGCCGATTTGGTCATGATCGGGCTTTGTGCCTGGGAAGGCCTTTACTTTACCAGTTTTCAGTATTTTGTGTTCACCATCATTGCAATTCTCGGATTTCTCGAATGGCGTATCAAACTGATCAAATGATAACAAAAATTGCCATTACCGGTCCTGAATCAACAGGAAAATCGATGCTCTCTCAGCAGCTTGCAATGCATTATCATACAGTTTGGGCACCTGAATTCGCCCGTTCTTACCTGGCCGGTTTAAACCGAACCTACAAGGAAAAAGACATCCTGTATATTGCCCGGCAGCAGATTTTTGAAGAAGAGCGCCAATCCCTTGCTGCCAATCGCTTTTTATTTTGTGATACCGAACCCATTGTGACTAAAATATGGAGCGAGGTTAAATATGGCCGTTGTCATCCCTGGATTATCCAAACGATAGAAACACACCCCTACGATCTGTTTTTATTGTGCGATATCGACCTGCCCTGGGAATATGACCCGCTCCGCGAACATCCTGATAAAAGAAAATTTTTATTTGATTTGTATTTCAACGAACTAACCAACCATAAATTTCCGTTTTTTATTATCCGGGGGTATGGACAGGAACGTTTTAACAATGCTGTGGAAATAATTGATAAATTGCATCCTTCTTCGGTTGGCATTCCAATCCTTTAAACATGGAACATAAGATCCGGGTTCTTTTTTTGCCAAAATGGTATCCACACCGCTACGATCCAATGCCGGGTTTGTTTATCCAACGTCAGGCAGAATCGCTGGTCCCTTTTTGCGATGTGGCCGTGATCTACGTTCATCCCGATCCCGATTGTCCAAACCGGTATGAGGTCGATTTCTCTGAAGAAAACCAGGTACGGGTGCTGAGGGTTTATTTCAGGACCGGCGTGCGGTCGTTCCCTTTACCTGAAAAATGGATGAATATGATCCAGTATTACCGCGCCCACATGAAAGCCTATAAAAGCATCCGGCAGTTTTCGCCGCAAATTGTCCATGCCCATATCCTTACACGGATGGGTTGGATCGGATGGAGGATCGGGCGAAAATACCACATCCCCCTGATCATTTCAGAACATTGGTCGCGCTACTTCCCTGAAAACCGCATCTGGCGGAAAGGATTTCACCATTGGGCAACACGGTTTGTAACCAGTCGGTCAAAAGCCCTGGTCCCTGTTTCTGAAATGCTGAAAACGGCCATGAAAAATGTTGGCCTGAAACATGGTTTCATGCCCGTTGTACCGAATGTAGTGGAACCGGGACCGCCTCTTTGCCCGACAGGATTTTCTGGCGAAAAAAAGAAAACCATACTCCATGTTAGTTGTTTTGAAGATAAATCGAAAAATATTTCACAATTTTTATGGGCAATTCAAAAACTGGGTTTGGCACGGGAGGATTTTACCTGTTTCCTTGTGGGGGATGGCCCCGATTTTCCTATGGCACAGGAATATGCACGGGAACTTGGTATCCTGGGAACCTTTGTAAACTTTACAGGCCTGAAAACGGGCGCCGAAGTGTTTGGGTTGATGTATAAAGCCGATTTCCTGGTTTTGTCGAGCCGCTATGAAACCTTTGGCACTGTTGTTCCCGAAGCTTTGTCATGCGGTATTCCGGTGGTCGCTACGCGGGTTGGCATCGTTCCGGAAGTGATCAATGAAACCAATGGTATCGTTGTTCCCCCCGGTGATGGCCAGGCCCTAATGGATGCCATGAACCAGATGCTGGATCGCTGCCGGCAATACAACAGGGAACAGATACGGGCAGGTATTGGAAATACTTACAGCAAAGAGGTCGTTGGCCGAAAAATTTATGATATTTACCAAAAAATTCTTTCACAATCAAGAAAATAGCGTGAACCCAATGAACAACCCCACCCTGGAATCTCCTGTTGCCTTTATGAGATATGGCATACTATGCAATTCGGCCCATTTTCAAAGATGGCAGGCCGATGCCATGCGCGAATTGATCGCTAAAGGACATCAATTGGAACTACTGGTCGTCGATGGCCGTGATAGGGCGAAAGAGGAAAAATGTTTTTTCCTTTGGAAGTTTTTTAAACCAGGGCTGCTCTTCCGTTTTTTGCAGAACAGATTTTTTTTGCCTCCCGCTAAAAAGAAAGTCGATTTATCTGCCTTCTTTGAAGGAATCGACACGTTAACCTGTACCGTTGTGAAAAAGAAATATGGGGAGTACTTCCGGGATTCCGAAATTACAGCGATAAAAACATACAACCTCGATTTTTTGCTCCGTTTCGGGTTTAACATCCTTAAAGGTGAAATTCTGAACGCAGCGCGTTACGGGGTATGGTCATTTCATCATGATGATGAGTTAACCTACCGGGGAGGTCCCCCTGGGTTCTGGGAAATTTATAAAGGCGATCCAATCAGTGGGGCGCTCCTTCAACGCCTTACCGAACGGCTTGATGCAGGCGACATTCTTTTTAAAGGATATCTTAAAACCATAGCGCATTCCTATAAGGGGAACCAGGAACAATTGCTTTCCATTTCATCTTCCTGGCCTGCCAGGGTGGCCGACCAAATCCTTTGTCAACCCGATGCCGTTTTTGCCCCAAGCGCGACCAAAGCCCCGATATATAAGGTGCCAGGGAATTTTCACACGATCGTATTTCTATTTAAACTGCTCCTAAACAGGGCACGGTTCTACTACAGGGAACTTTTGTCGGCCGAAATATGGAATGTGGGCCTTATCAGAAAACCAATCCATGAAGTTGTCTTTGGCCCGGGGCCCATTGAAAATTCACAGGTCACCTGGTTGCGACAGTTCGCCAGTACAAAATACCTGGCCGATCCCTTCGGCTTTCATGAAAACCGGAAGCTGCATATTCTCGTTGAAGATTACAGCTATAAGAGAAACAACGCCCGTGTTTCTGAAATTATTTTTGATATTCCCAGGGATAGTTTTTCGGTCCCGATTAACCTAATCGATGGGGCGCAACACCTTTCATACCCGTTTATAGTAGAACACGAAGGCTCTGTTTATTGTATCCCCGAGTCGCACCGGTCAAAATGCATCGCATTGTATATGCGCAATTTTTCTGAAGAAGCGTTTTCTAAAGAACTTGTTTTGGTCCCCAACGTGGAGGCCATCGACCCATCCCTGGTTTTTTATGAAGGACGTTGGTGGCTCTTTTTTACCGAACGGAAGCATTCTACCTCCGCTCTCTATCTTTATTTTTCCGATTCATTAAAGGGAGAATACCTCCCCCACCCCCGGAACCCTGTTAAAATTGATGTCCGGTCGTCCCGGTCCGGTGGAACCCCCTTCATTCATGAAGGCACCCTTTACCGGCCTGCACAGAATTGTTCCGTAACCTATGGAGGAAGCATTACAGTTAATAAAGTTGTTCGTATTACCCCCGAAGCGTTCGAAGAAATTCCGGTAAAAACGATTGACCCGGTGAAAAACAGTCCTTTTCCCAATGGCTTGCATACTTTATCGTACATTGGGAATTATACCCTGATTGACGGAAAACGGTACCGGGTCAACCCGAGTTTTTTCTTCAACCAATTGCGGGAAAAATTTCGAAAACGGGTCACCGGGAATGTTTAAAAAAATCTTAGGTACCGTAGGTACCCGACTGATCAACGCCGTTTTGGCTTTGATTGCTGCCAGCCTGAACGCAAACTATTTAGGGGCTGAAAATGTGGGGACCATATACCTCATGGTCTTTTCGGTCACCATAATCCAGCTTTTCAATAATTTTGTGGGTGGTGGCGCATTGATCTATCTGGCCCCCCGTGCAGGAATATTTAAATTGTTTGTTCCCGCGGTCATCTGGACTTTTGTAACCACTATTTTAACAACCTTTTTGTTGTTTTTTCTGGGTACAACCGCCCCTGCCCTGGGGTTAATCCCCGAAGGCTATCTGGGTCCGGTACTCTTTCTGGCGCTGGCCATCTCCTTTTCGTCGGTTAATTATATGTTGCTTTTGGGAAAGGAAAAGATCAAAGCCTACAATATGGTCAATTTGTTACAGATTTGCACCCTGTTCCTTCTGTTGCTGTTGTTGCTTTTCGGGTTTCATATCCGGACTGCCATGGCTTATTACTGGGCACTGTTCGGATCGTACGCCATGGCCTGGGCCGTCAGCTTTTATCTGCTATTGCCTCTGTTAAAAGTGGAACCGCTTACCGGAATGAAGCAATTGCTGGGGGAGATTTTCAGGTTTGGGGGCTATATTCAGTTTGCCAATATCTTTCAACAATTGAATTACCGGTTAAGCTTAAAATTTGTCGATATGTTTGCCGGGAGGGCAGCCGTGGGGGTACTCTCCGTTGGTTTGACCCTTTCCGAAGGGCTTTGGATGTTGAGCCGCAGCATGGCCACGGTACAGTATTCGAGGCTCTCCAATGCGATGGACAACAACTACGCGATGCGGTTGACCCTTACTTTTATCAAAATTACCTGGATTTTTACCCTGGTGGGCATGCTGTTGCTCCTCCTGCTCCCGGTATCGGTATATACCACGTTGTTTGGCGCCCAGTTCGCGGACCTTCGTCTGGTCATAGCCTCTCTGGCCATCGGGATCGTCACTTTGAGTGTTTCCATGATTCTGAGCAGTTTTTTTTCAGCCATCAACAAACCTTTTCACAATACCATCAGTTCCTCCATCGGGTTGGTTTTTACGATCGGATTGGGGTTCCTGTTAATACCGGCTTGGGGAATTGCCGGAGCCGGTATCGCTGCTTCGGTTTCCTATTCCATGGCAACCCTCTATCAACTCCTGGTTTTTATCCGGTTGGCCAAACCCCCACTCCGCGATTTTCTGCTGACACGCTCCGAAATTTACCTGCTCATCGCTGAAATCAGGAAAATCAATGGAAAACCTTCCAACGTGGACCAACCTCCCTGTGCATAACTTCCGGAAAAAGTTACGGCTTTGTATTCCGTTTGAACCTGCTATTGATTTATCTTTGCCGCGGATTCATTGAGTTGGCAATGGATATGGCAATGGATATGGAAATGGATACAGAACAAGTATATACAGAAGAGAGCATCCGTTCCCTGGAATGGCGTGAACATATTCGCCTGCGCCCGGGAATGTATATCGGTAAACTGGGCGATGGTTCTTCCCCCGATGATGGGATTTACGTTCAAATCAAGGAAATCCTCGACAATTCCATCGATGAATTCGTGATGGGTTTTGGGAAAACCATCGAAGTTACCATCAAAGACCAGCAGGTTTGTGTGCGCGATTATGGACGTGGAATCCCATTGGGAAAGGTGGTTGATTGTGTTTCCAGGATCAATACCGGCGCCAAATACGATTCGCGGGTCTTCAAAAAAGCAGTGGGGTTGAACGGGGTGGGGTCCAAAGCGGTGAATGCCCTTTCTTCCCTGTTTAAAGTCCAGTCGGTACGCGATGGGAAAACAAAGGTCGTTGAATTCCACCAGGGCGTCCTCATCATCGAAGAGCCCGATAAACCATGCGATTTACGTCCCGGAACCATCATTGCTTTCGTGCCCGATGAGGAAATTTTTGGGAAATACCATTTTATCCCCGAATATGTTCAGAAAATGCTCTGGAACTATGTTTTTTTAAACAACGGGTTGACCATCATTTTTAACGGGGAAAGGTTTCATGCACAGAACGGCTTGCTCGACCTGTTGAATAGTTATATCGATACCCCGGTTTTGTATCCTGTGATCCATTTAAGGGATGGCGATTTTGAATGCGCTTTTACCCACTGTGAAAAGTACGGGGAGGAATATTACTCTTTCGTCAACGGGCAACATACTACCCAGGGGGGGACCCATCAGGCCGCTTTTCGGGAAGCTTTGGTTAAAACCATCCGCGAATTTTATAAAAAAGATTTCGATACAAACGATATTAAGGCATCGCTCATCGCTGCGCTGAGCATTAAGGTACAGGACCCGGTATTCGAATCGCAGACCAAAACCAAACTGGGTTCCGTTCATATCGAACCCGATGGGCCCACCATCCGGAATTATATCCTGGATATTGTCAAACGCCATCTCGACAATTTCCTTCATATAAACTTAGATATTGCCGAAGCCCTCCTCCGCAAGATTATGCAAAGCGAGAAAGAACGTAAAGAATGGGCCAACATCAAAAAGATTGCAAGGGAAAGCGTAAAAAAGGTAAGCCTTCATAACAAAAAACTTCGCGATTGCCGAATCCATTATAATAATCATGACGACCGTCGTTATGAATCTACCATTTTTATTACCGAAGGCGATTCGGCAAGCGGTTCCATCACCAAGGCACGCGATGTAAATACCCAGGCGGTTTTTAGTTTGAAAGGCAAACCCTTGAACTGTTTTGGATTGAGCAAAAGGGTCGTTTATGAGAACGAAGAGTTCAACCTGCTTCAATCGGCACTAAACGTGGAAGAAGGATTGGAAGAATTACGCTATAATTATGTGGTTGTTGCTACCGATGCCGATGTTGATGGGATGCACATCCGTTTGTTGTTGCTTACTTTTTTCCTCCAGTTTTATCCCGATCTGGTCCGAAATGGCCATTTGTACATCTTACAAACACCCCTGTTTCGCGTCCGTGATAAGCAAAAAACTTTTTATTGCTATTCCCCCGAGGAAAAAGCGCAAGCCCTTAAACAACTGGGCGGGAATCCTGAAATTACCAGGTTCAAAGGGCTTGGGGAAATTTCACCCGATGAATTTCAACACTTTATCGCCAAAGATATCCGGCTCGACCCTGTGATTCTGACCAAAGAGTCGGCCGTGTCGGACGTACTGGCTTTTTATATGGGGAAAAATACCCCGGAACGCCAGAACTTCATTATCGATAACCTGAAAATTGAATCCGATATCCTGGAAGAAGCTACTTCGGGTTAATCGTTGTTTTTCCTGTACAAGGGCCAGATCGATGACGAAAATTTTAAATTCGTTTCACGTCGTTTGATAAGGTCTTCCAACTCAAACAACATATCTTTGTTTACCTGTACTGCCATCGGAACGACCCATTTTTTTGTTTCGCTGATGTAGTTTTTAATAAATTCCTTATCGAAAATATCCGGATGGAGATCGGTCAGGTTGCTGATCCTGTCGGCACATTTTAGCACTTTTGCCAGATGGGAACCTTTGATCAGGATACGCTGTAAAAATTCTTCTTTTGATTCTGTGGTCTGGCGCGTTACTTCGAGTACCAGGGCGAGTACCTTCTCCCCATCGCTGTCAAGAGCCTGGATTTCATTGTATGAAACACATTTTGCATCTTCAAACAGGTCATGGATTACCGATGCTTTCAGCAAAACAGGATCCACATAATGATAATCAATTAAAATAGCAAAGGTCATCAGTGCGTGCCGGAACTGGTTTCCCCCTACATATCGTTTAATCCCCCGGAGCGCCGTTGCTTTCTGCAAATAGGGGGCAACAACCATGTGGACCAAAAGGTCCTTTTCATAATTTTCCATAAAGTGTTTGAAATGATTTGCCTAAATAATGAATGATATCCGATGCCACAAGCGCTTCATAGCCTTCCTGCAACAAAGCCAGGTCCCCCGCCAAACCATGGAGGTAAACCCCCAGCAGGCACGATTCCAAAGAAGTATAACCCTGCGCCATCAGGCCTGTAATAATGCCGGTAAGAACATCGCCACTGCCGCCGGTGGCCATTCCTGGGTTTCCGGTCGTATTGAAATAACAAAGGCCTTCAGGGGTTGTTATTGCCGTATGGGCTCCTTTGAGCACGACATAGCTCTGATATTTAAATGAGAATTCACGCTGCCGGTCATTCCTTTCAAAATCATTGCTGCTTTTTCCTGCAATCCGTTCAAATTCTTTGATATGGGGTGTTAAAACGGATCCGTGGGGGAGAAAACCAAGCCAGGTCTTGTTTTCTGAAAGCAGGTTGATGGCATCGGCATCGACCACCAAGGGCACCGTCGATTGTTGGATTAGTAATTTCAATGCAACGGCTGTTTTCGAATTCCTTCCGATCCCCGGCCCAATCGCAATGGCATTGTACGCCGATAAAGCGGGGATGCCCGCAATTACCTCATCCTCCGTGCCGATCAGGGACATCGCTTCCGGAACGGCTGTTTGCAGGATCACGGTACCACAACGGGGGGCCTTTACCGAAACAAGACCGGCACCCGATTTCAAACAACCCCGGGCCGCCAGGATGGCAGCGCCCATTTTTCCCTCCGATCCGGCCATAATTAAGGCATGCCCGAAATTGCCCTTATGGGCAAATTTTGCCCTTTTTTTCAGCATCCGCTGGCAATCCTCTTTTGTTAACAGGATGTTCTTTACTGCACGGCTTGCAATAAATTCTTCCCGGAGCCCAATATCAAGCAATTGCCAATTGCCGGTGAACCGGTCGTTCTCGGGAAAGAAAAACCCCAGTTTTGGCGGCGAAAAAGTCAGGGTATAATCGGCCTTTACAACCACCGGGTCGCTGACCCGATGGTTTGTCGAATCACAGAAAAATCCCGACGGAACGTCAATGGATATGATCCGCGCCCCGCTTTGATTGATGTGCCGGATGAGTTTTTCAAAAAAACCGGTTACCGGCCTCGTTAAACCATTCCCAAACACAGCATCGACGACAATGTCCGTCGCGGGTATGTCCGGTAACGGCAATTCGTTGCTGAGAACCGTAACCGGAGCTCCCAAGGGAGCTGAGCCCCCCTCCCCGGCAGAAGCTTCTCCTGCCCGCAGTAACCGCTCATAATTTATTTTGCAGTTGGAAGAACATGGGCCGGCATCGGAAGCTAAAAATATTTCAACCGGCCAGCGTTTTTGGACCAACATCCTGGCAATGGCCAACCCATCACCGCCGTTGTTTCCCGACCCGCAAAAGAATTTCAACCTTTCGCCTCCGACAAGATGTTGCTCAATCCACCGGCAACAAGTAAGTGCAGCCCTCTCCATCAGGTCGATATCGGCAATGGGCTCGGTTTTGATGGTGTATAAATCCGCTTCCCGGATATCAGAAACAGGTAAAATGTTCATATTATTCGATCATCCCCCAGAAAGGGAGGGTTGTAATAAATCCGACAATAAGCAATATCACCAATATGAATATAAGCAAGGAAATGGTTAGCCCGATGATGGCACAAATACGCCCGGTCTTGACGTTGTTCAGGGAGCTCAGTGTATAAAGACCAGGATGGGCACGGTAAACCAACATCTCACGATGGGCCAGGATCAGGGTTGCAATACCCAAAACAATCCCCACGATGGATAGAAAATGCCACCAGCAAAATACAATCGATAAAATACCCATTATCAGAATAATGGTTGAATTCGGAAGATTCTGCGGAACAGATAAATAATCCGGATGCGCTGTTTGCTTTTCCATAAAATAAAACAGTAAAGGTAATGATTTTTTAAAAGTAAAAAGGATGAAATTTAACTTCCCCCAGGGTGTTGAATTCCAATGCAGGCGATGGGATTTTTATAAAGCTGAAAACGGTAAACAGGCCGCGCAATACCTTCGACCGGGTGGGAATCCGGGTCAGGTCAACATCCATGGAAAGAAAAAACTTCCGGTATCGTACCTGCGAAAATGCCACACTGCTTCCCGTAACCGTGTTGTCGGCATGGGCACCGGTCATCCCTTCAGCCCCGTAACCAACAGCTATATTGAGCCAACGGGGAAACCTGGCTTTCTCCGGGAGAAAAGCGGACAGGTTCCCGGATAACCAGAAAGTCATGCCATTGTAATCTTTTAACATATTCTGAATGAGATTATTGCCTAAAAGGTCCGGATTGTTTTCCGGATAACCGGTAGGATGATAGCTGTATTTTAAATTAAACCGTTGTTCGTCCCATACAAGCTGCTGACTGATAAAGAGGGCGCAACCGATGGTATTGGCAGCAAGATCGCCGGGCGAAAACCCCCATTTGGAAGAAAAAGCATCCAGTATTTCAATGTTCAGCATATAGGCAAATCCCAGTGCGCCCCCAAGCCAGATCGAACTTTTCTTTTTTAAACCCGACCAACGGTAAGTTGAATAGGCAAGCCTACTGATGTAATAGGTTGTTGTAACATGTCCCAGTTTATCCATTTGCATCCATTCGTTGTTATCGTCAAAGAAGTGGAAAGAGGATTGAGGATAATTTTTATACCAGGCCACATATAAACCGCCAAATGAAGCCACGTAGAGGGCCCCCTGTACAGCAAGTGTCGCCGTTAACCGCCCTTTATGAATGGAGGTTGTATCCGGGTCAAGGGTGTCATGGACGGAAGGGTGCCCCTGCGCCGGGAAAAAAAACAGCACAGCCATAATTCCTGGAAAGAAAGTAAAAAAGGCCCGCTTGATCATGGTCCGTGTTTTATGTTCAAAGTGTTCAGGGCCTGCTGGTATTTCCGGGCATTGGCCTGATGTTCCTTCAGGTTTCGGGCAAAAGCATGGTAACCTGAAAGATCGTCCAGCGCACAAAAGTATAGGAATTCATGGCGTTCCGGGTGTAGGGCCGCATCAACAGAGGCAATGGATGGAATGCAGATGGGACCGGGGGGCAGTCCCGCGTTGCGGTATGTATTGTATGGGGAGTTAATCTCAAGGTGGGAGTGAAGGACCCTGCGGATGGTATAATCCTGCCAGGCAAAAATTACGGTAGGATCGGCCTGTAGCGGAATATGGTTGCGCAACCGGTTGTAATAGACACCGGCAATCCTTGGTTTTTCAGGGTTCTTATTGGTCTCCTTTTCAATGATGGAAGCAAGGGTCACTATTTCAGGTATGGTCATCCTTAATGAATCGGCCTGTCGCCGTCGTTTTTCGTTCCAGAATCTTTTAAATTCCCGTTCCATCTTCTCAAACAGGGCTTCTCCGGATGTGTTCCAATAAAATTCATAGGTGTTGGGAATAAAAAAGATAAAAAAACCAGAGGTTGTAAGTCCGAATTTCTTTAAGAAAAGAGGGTCCCTGAAAAGCCGGATCAGTTGACATGAATCGGTTTCTATTGCTTTTCCGATCTTTCCGGCAAGTTCTTCAGGCGACCGGATGTTTGTAATCGTTACCCGTACCGGCGCCTGTTTCCCTGAACGGAGCAAATTGATCAGATCGTTGTTCCGCATCCCATTGGTGATCCTGTAACGGCCTGGTTTTATGTTATGGGTGTAATTTTTTCTTTCCGAAAGCCAGATAAAATCTTCGCGGTGTTGTAGGTTTACCGTTGCGTTCAACAATTTCAGAACGTCGTTAAAATCGGAACCCGTGGGTATATACAGATAGGTTTCCGCTTTGCCGTCAAGGTCGATCACCGGCCGGACGGCCAGATAATAAAAACGGGCCATGGCTATGCCCAGGATCAACAAGGTTAATCCGGGGAGCAATAAGCCGATCAGGTCGCCAAAAAGAAACCTTCCGGGTCGGTACTTAAAATGATAAAGAGGGAACATATTGTATTAACCCTTCCCGTTAATTAATTGAAACATCCATTCATCCTTCCATACAAGGCCTTGTTTGTTCCATTCTTTTTTGTTGCCGCATTGAACAAATCCCATTTTTATGAACAAACGGAGGCTCGTTGTATTGTCTGGCGATATATTGCAAAAAAGCTGGTGTATTCCCATGGTTTCAAAGCAGTACCGTATTATAATTTGTAAAGCTTCTCCGGCAAATCCCTGGTTTTGATAAGGTTTGATTATCAGGATCCCGATGCCCGCACGCAGGTGAAAAGGGTCGAAATCGAATAAATCGACCGTGCCAACAGCGATGTTTGATAGGTGGTTTCCGGCCAGTTCGACCATCAACCGCAATTGCCGGTCAGCGAAAATATCATGCGAAGAATTCATGACGAATTCCTCTATCTGTTTTTTTGAAAACGGGGCTAGGGTATTGCTGACTGGCCAAATGGAAGGATCGTTTTCCCATTCGTACAGCACATCGATATCGCCAGGCTCCATGGCCCGCAAACGGATATTGGGGCCGGTAAACAAAGGATAATGGTCCATTAAATTTCAATTTTGCCTTCAAACACAAATGTGGCGGGCCCTTCCAACCAGATTTCCGAAAATGTGTTGCCCGATTGTTTGAAACTGACGGTTAGTTTTCCCCCCCGGGTTGTGATCTCAACGGTTCCCTGGGCAACATAACCCAGAAAGGATGCGGCCAGGGCAGTAGCAGTAACCCCGGTGCCACACGAAAGGGTTTCATCTTCAACCCCGCGTTCATACGTGCGCAAAGAAACCTTTCCGTTTTGTACTATGGCAAAATCAATATTGGCGCCGCCAGGCGAAAAGCGGGGGTCGTGCCGCAGGGCCCTGCCCCTGGTTAAAACATCCATTGGGTGGGTGTCTGAAAAAAATTGTACAAAATGAGGAGATCCTGTATCGATCGCGATGCCATCCTCAAATTGCCGCTTAATATGCGTATCCTGCATTTTCAAACGGATCCGGGTCTCATTTTTTTCTTCTCCAAGTACTTCGGCGAGGTGTTCTCCGTCAACGGCGTTGAACCGGATAAAATCTCCGGCCCATCCCAATCTCCTGGCAAAAGCGGCGATACACCTTCCCCCATTGCCACAAAGGGTGCTTTCCCTTCCGTCGCAATTGGAATAGGTCATTCGAAAAGCCGCCTTTGGATCCTCCGAAAGGAGCATCAACCCATCGGCCCCTATCCCGAAGTGGCGGTCGCATAGAAACGCAATTTTCTCAACAGTTGGAATCCACTGCTGAACACGGTTATCCACAAGAATAAAATCGTTGCCGGCTCCGTGATATTTTGTAAAATGAAGCGTCATAGACCTGATTAAAGTGCAAAACTAATGAAAAGCAATTAATTTACTATTTTTGACCCGGGATGAAAATTGGAATAGTGCACGTAGGTTTTCTTTTTGTAATGTTGGCCAATGTCATAACGGTTTCAACATACCCGCAGGCATTGGAAGTCCCTCCCGGTCCGGTCGTCCCTGGGGATAGTTGTCAGCAGAAAGACATCCTCGACCTTATATTTAAAAAGAAATCGTTTGTCGAAAAAACCCCTTCGCAAAAAGTAAACACGATCGTAATTCCACTGGTCGGGACCTCTCCCGGGACAGGTTTTCAGATTGGCGCCGGATCGGCTATCTCGGCCAGGCTGGGCCATTTTTCGGAAACCAAATTATCGGCGGGCGTAGCCAGCCTGATGGTTACGGTTAAAAAACAATTAATTTTTCAGTTGAAAACCAATATGTTTCTGAATCGAAACCGCTGGTTTGTACAAACCGACTGGAGGGTGTATCTGTATCGGATGCCAACCTGGGGGCTGGGCACCGGCCCGACCGGGGAATTTCCCCCCGTCTCAGGCGAACCTGTCGGAACGTCGGATGAAATTCCGGCTGACGGAGAATATCCCATGCGCTTTGACTGGATCAAATTTCACAATGTAGTTTCCCGTTCCCTTACCGGACATGTTTATGCAGGCATCGGATATCACCTGGATTATCATTTTGACATTCATGATCAGATGCTTGACACCAATCCTGATCATTATATTCCAACTCCCCACTATGCCTATTGCCAATCCCATGGGTTCGACAACACCAGCTATATTTCCTCCGGCCTGAGCCTCAACTTCGTGTACGATACCCGCGACAATCTTGTCAATGCATACAAAGGGATTTACGTTAATGCCAATTACCGGTACAATTCAAAGTTAATCGGAAGTTCGCAGGATGGGTCGCAGTTGTGGACTGAGTTCCGGGGTTATGTGGGATTGTCGAAAAAAGTGCCACGCCATGTGCTTGCATTCTGGGTTTTCGGGAGTTTCCTGGTCAGTGGTGACATCCCTTACCTCGACCTTATGGCTTGCGGGTTTGACCAGATGAACGCATCGGGAAGGGGATATGCCCAGGGTCGTTGGCGGGGAGAGAATTTTATGTATGGTGAAATGGAATACCGGTTTCCGATTTCACGATGTTCCGGCATACTCGGAGGAGTCATTTTTGCCAATGTGATTTCAGCCTCCAACCGAGATATGCAGGTGCCCCTGTTTGCCTATTTAAAACCCGGCGCAGGGTTTGGATTGAGAATTATGGTTGGAAAACAGGACAGGACAAACCTTCTTATTGATTTTGGACTTGGAGAACAATCGCATGGTTTATATTTGCAGGCACAGGAAATTTTTTGAAGTTTTGTCCCGTCATGACGGCCTTTATCGGGATTTTTTCGGGGTCTGGCGATTAACGCTTCCCTTGCCAGTCGGGGTAGTATATTTTTGCCGTGTTCTTTTCATTCTTTACTTTTAATCTTTTTTAACCATGGAACCGCACAAAGAAAAACACGAAGATCGTCAACAGATAAAAAAATACAGCTTTGGGGTCATAGTCATCATTGCTGGTTTGCTGTTGCTGCTTGTCAATACAAATTTACTTCCCTACGAGTTAAAGCATATTTTTATCTCCTGGCAAATGTTGCTCATTGCGATTGGAATCGTAAGTTTTTTCAGTAGCGAAAGCCGAACTCCAGGGATTATCCTGATCCTTATTGGTAGTTTTTTTATCCTGCCAAGGGTTTTTGAAACTTTTTTTCATTATTCCTTTAACGTGATGCAGTTTTTCTGGCCTTTGATCCTGATTGCCATTGGGGTCCTCATCCTTTTCCGTAAAATGCCCCATCGCAGATGGCGCCCAGGAACAAACCAACAATCCCAACCCCTTGAAGATGGATTTATTCACGAAGAAAATATTTTCGGTGGCGGGAAACAGAGGATCATGCACCAGGAATTCAGAGGCGGACACATCAATTGTATTTTTGGCGGTTCTGAACTGGATCTGACCCAGGCTACCCTGGCTGAAGGTGTCAATGATTTGGAAATCAATACTATATTTGGTGGTGTAACCATCATCGTGCCCGCCGATTGGAAAATTCAACTTAAAATAACATCCATCCTGGGTGGGTTTTCCGACAAACGGGTTTATGTCAAAGAAAGCCCCGATCCGACCAGGGTACTGATTATCAAAGGAAGCGCAATATTTGGGGGCGGGGAAATAAAAAGTTATTAAAAAACCAAACCGGATTGATGAACCATCCTGTTTTTATTGATAAAAAATCAGTTTCCGTTTATTTTGGATTGTGGGCCCTCGTTGCGGGGGTCCACTTTTCTGTTTTTTATTTTTTTTATGATTTTACCTTCGAAATTGCCCTTGCCGACAGCCTCGTTTTCAACTTCCTTTTCTGTCTGATCGGCATTTCTTTGTGGTATATTGTGCGTTATTCCATCCCCGATAAAACCAATTTCTGGACCGTTGCATTTAATCACCTGACCTATCTGGCATTGACCCTGGTGCTATGGATTGGCTTGCCTTTTACCTTGTTAAATTGGTTTTTTTCCGGGTTTAAACCCTATCACGATTTTTTGATGATTTCCATCCCATACCGATTGTTTAGCGGAACCCTTTTCTATGCCCTGATCGGGTTGATCTATTATCTGATCATTTACAATAAAAACCTTCAGGAAAAAGTCCGGACAGAGTCCCGTTTGCGGGAGCTGTTAAAAGAAACGGAATTGAATATGCTCAAGTCACAGATAAATCCACATTTTTTATTCAACAGTCTCAATTCCATCAGTTCCCTTACCATAACAAATCCTGAAAAAGCAAGGGAGATGATTATCAAACTCTCTGATTTTTTGCGCTATTCGGTTTCAACCAATACCAAACGGTTAAATACTTTCGGGCATGAATTTGCCAATATCCGGCGTTACTTAGAAATTGAAAAAGTCCGGTTTGGCGATAAATTGCAGTTTGATTTTGATATCGACCCAGCCTGTGGCGACCATCAGATCCCGTTGATGGTACTTCAGCCCTTGTTTGAAAATGCAATCAAACATGGTGTTTACGAAAGTACCGAACAGGTAAAAATTGAAATGAGGTGCCGATCTTCAAAAGGGTTTCTTGAAATTGTTATTGAAAATGATTTTGATCCCGATGCCCATCCCCGTAAGGGAACCGGGCTGGGGTTGAAAAATATTCGCGAAAGGTTGCGTTTGATTTATAAAACCGACAACTTACTTAAAACTTCGGTTACAGGAACCAAATATTTTGTATTTTTATCCCTTCCAATTATCGAACCTTCAGAATCGCAACACGAACCTCAAATTTAACCTATGACCTTAAGAACCATTGTTGTTGACGATGAGCAACCGGCACGGGAGGTAATTGCCCATTATCTGAAAGATTTTCCGGAAATCACCATCGTAGGAGAGTTTCAGGATGGTTTTAGCGGGTTAAAGGCCATCCAGGAACTTAAACCCGACCTGGTCTTCCTCGATGTACAGATGCCCAAGCTTACAGGGCTTGAATTGCTGGAATTGCTCGACCAGCCGCCCCTGATCATCTTTAGTACCGCTTATGACCAATACGCCATCAAGGCATTTGAGATGAATGCCATTGATTATTTGCTTAAACCCTATTCCAGGGAACGGTTCACCCAGGCGGTACAAAAATCGATCGCCCAGTCCGGAACGGTTGCAAAAACGGCCAGTAACGCACAAGCCCTTGTCAAATCGCTTGACGAAAATCCTGAATACCTTCAGCGTATTGCCGTTAAATCAAGGCACAAAGTGAGCGTCATTCCGGTTGAAGATATTCTTTATCTCGAAGCCGAAGGGGATTATGTGATGATCCATACCAAAGAGGCGAAACACCTCAAGGAAAAAACCATGAAATACTTTGAATCTCATCTCGACCCTTCGCAATATATCCGGATACACAGGTCTTACATCGTCAATGCGAAATTTATCGACCGGATTGAATATTATGATAAAGAATCGTATTCCATTCTATTAAAAAATGGCGCTAAATTGCGTGCCAGTACCAATGGATATAAATTATTAAAACAAATATTGAACATGTAACCATAAACCATCCTTTCACATCAATTAAACGTTTTCATTTATTAATCAAATAACCATATTGTCTAACCAAACTTTTACAGGTATGAAAAAAATTTTACTCCTGGCCCTGTTTGCCCTCATGCTTTCAGGCATCGTCAATGCCCAGAAATTTTACACCCGGATTGGGATCGGTCTCTCCGGTGGAACATCTTCCAATCTTGACATGTTGTACAACTATACCGACGATGGGTCGCAGCAATCGGTACAGGTTGTGCCTGTTGAGCTTGGTTCGGGATTTACCGGATCGGTTGCCTTTGGGTATATGGTGAAAAAATACCTTGGCTTTGAACTCGCAGTATCACAGTTTATCGGTTTCCCGAACCTTGGCGATTCAATCATGAAATTTCCGGGAGGAACCGATATTACGGCCCGGATAGCCGGTAATATGTTGAGTATTACACCTTCTGTTCTGATTACTGCCGGACTTGACAAAGTTAACCCCTATGCCCGTTTTGGCATGGTGATCGGGGTTTTGCCAACCATCTTTGGCAAGGTTGAAGCAACGCAGGCGACCAATCCGCCAACCGATATTGTGATGATAAAGAAATATTATGGAGGGGTAGCCCTCGGATATACTGCCGCACTGGGAGTGGATTTTAATGTCAGCAAATTGGTCAGTTTTTATGCCGAAGCTGTTTTTCAAGGTGTCACCTGGTCGCCTTTCTATAGTGAAATTACTAAATATACGATTGGCGGTGTAGATCATCTGGGCGATCTGACAACCTTTCAAAAAGAGACGGAATATTATTCCAAATTGATTTTGAATGACTACGTATCCCCCGACGCCCCTAAAAAGGAGTTAAGGAAAACATATCCTTTCGACAATGCCGGCGTAACTTTTGGGGTACGTTTTAAGTTTTAAATGACAGGGAATGGCCAATCGTTGGCATCCCGTTTTTATTCCGGGCTAAAACCGTTTGATCCGGAAACGCCTGCGGTTTTTTATAACGTTTAAATGAATAACACAAAATGGCCATCGCGAGATGATCCCAAGGTAAGGTTCTCTTTTTTTAAAACCTGCGCCATCGTTGTTTTACTTTTTATTTTAGGACCGGCCTTTGCACAGGAACAGGGTAAAACCGACACGTTCAATATTACCGGCCATACCCTGCGGTTCCCCCGGCATCCTGCAAAATGGAAATTTCAAATTGCTGCCGGGCTATCCATGGTCAAACCGCCCAAGGACCTGTTGGAAAATGCAATTCAGGCCCCATTGGTGAATATTCACATGGTGTATGGCCTCCCCTGGAAATTTTCGCTGGAAGGGGATGTGACTACCATCCTGGTTTCAAACCAATTTGCTTTAGGGCCCAGGCTTGGCATTTCTATAAAGGATTTTTCGTTTAACATAGGGTATGACCTGGCTTTTGTTTATGGACAGTTACGACAGTCCGGCTTTAACAACAATACCAAAGTCTGGATCAGTTATCCAAACATTTCAGTGGGCTATAAATTGAAAAAAATGGCTTTCACGCTGAAAATGGAAGCCGTTACCTTGATCAACGTGGTACAAACCAGCGGAGAGAATGAAATTGTCCGGACGAAAAATTACTTCAACGGGTTTACTGCTGCAGTTTATATTGAACAACGATTATGGAAAGACCATGTTTTTGTTATCGGGTTCAAAGATAATTATGAAAAGTTTTACTGGCCTACATGGATGTTGTACACCACGTTCAACCGATTTTATCATATTCCTGAACTTTCATTTAGTTGGATATTATGAAAAAGGCAGCCTTGGTTGTTGTATTAACCCTTTTTGTGTTGTCGGGGTGCAATAAGGACACTACCGTCCCCATTCCAACGGATGGCCCCAACTCCATCATGGAGGAGACCTATCCGCTTGGTATGCCCTCCAGGTTGGTCATGGAGGGGGTGTATCGGGTGGTTGAAGGTGAAGGTTTTTTCGGCCAAAATGTAATCCTGAAATGGAACCGTACCAGTTTGTCGATCGCATGCAGCAATGGAAAGTATTTTGTTGTGCAGGCCGGGAGCCTCGATTCTGTGATTTTTGTCCAGGGATACTGGAGAAACGGATATGCCGACGATACCGGTCTGGCCTCTTTTTATATTTCAAGGGAGGAGGGGGGCACCACCATTCTGACAGGACACGGGGACCAAAAGATCATCCTGAGGGGCGCTTATGGATCGGACAATGGCCTACCTGATAAGACCCTGGTATTGTCCTGGCTGAGGCCTTTTTCCCCCCGGGTGGTCAATGGAAATTTTTATATTCTTGCCCATCGGTCGGGAGGACGGACCTCCGACCGGCTCCCGGTATCGGAGAACAGCATCGAGATGATCAATTTTACTGAAAAACTGGGTTCCACGGGCATTGAAATTGATGTGCGGTTGAGCAGGGACGGAATCCCGTTTATTTATCATGATCCCGATATCAATACCCGTCTTACCATGAAATGCCCCCTGGCCGGCCCGATTGGGAATTATACCTGGGAACAATTGCAAACTTTTGTCAGGCTTATTCATGGTGAAAAAATCCCAACGCTCCAGGATGCACTCGAATTTGTTGTTGACAGCACCCTGCTGCGGTTTGTTTACCTCGATATGAAAGATGACCGGGATGCCATGGCAGCGGTGGTGCCCATTCAGGAACAAATATTGGAACGTGCCAGGGAAGCTGGCCGCGACCTCATGGTCGTTGTGGGGATACCCTCCTCCGATGTGCTCGAAGATTTGTTAAATTATCCCGATTATCAGGAGATACCTTCCCTTTGTGAACTTTCCGTTGATGATGTCCGAACGGTCAATTCGCTGGTTTGGGCCCCCCGGTGGACCCTGGGCACCCAAAACGACCTTGTGGCGCAAATGCATGCCGAAGGCCGGTTGGCCGTATCCTGGACCATCGATGCCATTCCCTGGATCAGGGATTTTATCAATGAAGGCAATTTCGACGGGTTACTGACCAACTATCCTTATGTGGTCGCCTATTATCATTATATTCAGGAATAGATTATGAAAGGGAAAGCAACCATCATCCTTATATTCGTCTCTTTTTTTGGAATTGCCGTTCATTCCCAAAAAAATGACAGCCTGACAGTGAAAAGAAACCATTATTCACTCTCCCTTGGCACCGGATGGTCCCATTATATCAATTCGCTGGAGATCGGTAAGGATGAGGCAAGGATAAATTCACTGGGGGTTTCGCTGAAATTTTTCTGGGAACCGGAACATAGGCTAAGCCTTGGGCTTGAAACAGGCTTTTACCGGTTGTACAGAGTAAGCAGTAAATCCTATTCCGATATTTCAGGACAGGCAAGCATGTCGGCCATACCCTTTCTGCTCACTGTGAGGATGCGTGTTGTTGACCATCTATACCTTTCTACAGGGGCAGGGCTTGCCCTGATGTTGAATAAAGTGTCGGGTATCGGCCAATCCGTCAACAGTACCATCTGGTCATTGTCGAATTATCAGTTTTCGGCTTCTTATCTTTACCCGGTCAGTAAATTCTGGGGCGTAGGGGGCGAATTTAAAATGTTGAATTTCGGCAAAGCCGACGATTGGGTCTATTCATTTCAGGCGCTTTGTGTTCTGAAATTATAGTGAAACAATTCGGTTTTGGGGGTTTTATCGGAAATATTATATACTTTTGTATTGTTTAAAACCAATCTGTATGAAAACAAAATTGATCCTGCTGGCCCTCGTTGGAGGGGCATTGTTTTTTTCCTGTTCAAAATACCCTCCCTCTTCGGTACGGTTAACCGAAGACCTGGTGGTTTTTACCAAGTACGACACAAGCGTAAAATTCAGCCAGTTTACTACCTATTCCATTGTCGATTCCATCGGATATATTACTCAGAACAATGGAAAGAAAGACAGTGGCTGGCTCCCCAATGCCGATGCCAAACCCATATTGGATCAGATCAAACACAACATGGATATACGCGGATATGTTTTGGTTAACAAAAATCAAAACCCCGACCTGGGCATCAATGTCGTAGTGGTGAAAAATATCAACGTTCAGGTTTATTATCCGGGGTGGTATTGGGAATATCCCGGTTATTATCCCCCCTGGTACTGGGGCGGAGGAAGTTATTATTATCCCTATTATCCAGCCTATATTACTTCGTATGCCAGCGGGACCCTGATGATCGATATGGTGGACCGGAAGAACGTCACCCCCGACGGGAAGATGTACATCCGTTGGAATGCCTACATTCGTGCCCTGCTGACAGGCGATCATACCATGGCGCAGGTACAATCAACCATCGACCAGGCATTTAAACAAACAAAGGCATTTTCCCAATAGTTGTTAACCTCAAAAAGAAAAGAAAGATGAAAAAAGTTGCATTGTTGTTTTTAATTTCCCTCCTTTTTGCAGGTAACATGCAGGGGCAGGAAAAATCTTCCCTTGGGTTTACACCGACCAGTTATTATACGTTTTCGTGGAACACCACCTTTACTTTAGGCGATTTTCATGACTGGGTTGCCAATGCCAGTCCGGCGGGGTTTGACCTTGGAGGCCGTTATTTCCTCGACAAAGGGTTGGCTGTTGGTTTTAATATCGGATGGCAGCGTATTGGTCAACTATACGGCTATCAGACCTTTTACGGAAACGATGGTTCAGCGATAACAGCCGATAATTACAGGTTTACCTGGATGGTCCCTTTTCAGGGGGTGGTTGCCTATCATTTTGCCCCTGGAAAAATGATCTCTCCCTATTTGGGAGTTGGGATCGGGGGCGATTACATGGAACACCACCTGTTGGTTCAGGAAATTGATGCTTACAATACACGCTGGGATTTTTCCTTAACCCCGGAAGTAGGGGCTTTGATTAAATTTGGAAATTTCTCCAGTTGGGGGGCACTGGTTGCCTTTAATTACAAGTGGACAACCAATAAAATTGAACTTTATCAGGACTCGAAATCCAAAGACCTTTCCATGTTGAACCTGAAGGTCGGCTTATGCCTGATTGTGAGGTAACCTTTCGGAAAAAGGGATGGTGTGCAGTTTAACAAAATTGGAGCCTCCCTCCTTGTGGGCTGGGATTCCTCCCAGTAGGATGATGGTATCCCCCGGAATTGCGATTTTTTTATCAAGAACGGTTTTTTCACATAAAGCAACCATCTCTTCAAAAGTGTCGGGATGATCCTGGATTAAAATTGGGTTAATTCCCCAAAGCAGGTTGAGCCCATGATAGACTTTCAAGTGGGTCGTCAGGGCAAAAACAGGGGCATTGGGACGGTTGGATGCCACACTCTGGGCACTTTGTCCACTGGTGGTGAGAACAACGATACAGCGGGGGCCAACAACATCTTCCATCTGGTCGATGGCCTGGCTTAAAGCCATCACTTTGGTAGGGACGGAAGGGGGATAAGATTTAAAATTAATTTTTGCTTCAACCTCAGTAGCAATACGGGCCATCATTTCCACCGCTTTAACCGGAAAATTGCCCATGGCAGTTTCGCCCGACAGCATGATGGCATCGGTGCCATCGATGATGGCGTTGGCAACATCGCTTGCTTCTGCCCGGGTAGGACGGGGTTCGTGGATCATGCTTTCGAGCATCTGTGTCGCCGTGATGACTGTTTTGCCTTTCCGGTTGCAAAGTTCGATGATCTGTTTTTGTAACATGGGGACTTTTTCGGGATACATCTCAACACCCAGGTCGCCCCGTGCCACCATGATGCCATTGGCTTCATCTACAATTTCCTCTAAGTTGTCAATGGCCTGGGGCTTCTCAATCTTTGCAATAACGGGTTTGATATGTCCCTCTTCTTTGATCTGTTTTTTCAGTGTTTTCACATCATCGGCTGACCTGACAAAGCTGAGTGAGACCCAATCGACTTCTTGTTCCAGCCCAAACCGGAGGTCGCGGATATCTTTTTCTGTCAGCGATGGCAGCCTCAGGTTCAGGTTCGGGAAATTTACCCCTTTCCGGCTGGTAAGGCATCCCCCTTCTACGACCCGGCAATGAACAGCGGTCCCTTTTATTTCTGTCACCAATAATTCAAATAATCCATCGGCTAACAAAACCTGCATTTCGGGTTTTGCCTCTTCGGCTAAGTAAGGATAATCGATTGGAATGGCGCCGGGTTGATTGTTAAAGTCGTTTTCCGGGAGCAGGGTCACCAGGTCACCGGTATGGAGCTCTTTTTTCCCGTCAGGAAGTTGTCCAACCCTAATTTTAGGTCCCTGCAGGTCCTGCATGATGGTTATCGGTTTGTTGAGTTCGCCGGAAATGTCGCGGAGATCTTTGATGACACGGGCATGGTCTTCATAATTGCCATGTGAAAAATTGAGCCGTGCCACATCCAATCCGGTTTCGATCAATTTTCTGATCATTTCTGCAGAGCTGCTGGCAGGTCCAATGGTGGCCACGATTTTTGTGCGGCGGATTCTGTTTTTCATGGGTGTCAGATTATTTCAGTGCTGTCGCCATATTGTGGCAACCAGGGAATGATGCCATAATTGTATTGTAAAATTTTTGCCAAAGGAATGCGTGCCCGGTCTTCCCCATGGGTTAATATGACCCTGGGTCTGGATGGGGCGATGACATTGAACCAGCGGAGAAGGTCCGATTGGCCGGCATGGGCGCTGAAACCGCCAAGTTTATGGATGCTGGCCCTGACAACGATCTTTTCCCCGTAGATTTTCACCCATTTGGCGCCGTCAACGAGTTGACGGCCCAGGGTGCCTTCGGCCTGATAGCCGACAATGAGTACAGCGTTGTCGCGATTCCAGAGGTTGTGACGCAGATGGTGCCGGATGCGCCCGGCAGTGCACATGCCCGAACCGGCAATGATCATACAAGGTCCTGTTACCGTGTTGAGTTTTTTCGATTCTTCGGGTGTGGGCGTGGGATGGATGAAATTTTTATATTTGAGAAGTTCTTTGGTTTTTACAAATTCTTCCATCTCTTCGTCAAAAAGCTCGGGATGGCGCATGTAAATTTTCGTTGCTTCAATTGCCATCGGGCTGTCGATATATACTGGGAAAGATGGAATTGTCCCATTGGTAAAGGCATTTTCAAGGTAATACAACATGTCTTGTGTTCGGCCAATGGCAAAAGAGGGCACCAGTATTTTCCCTTTTGACCGGATGCTTTCCAGGATGATGGCGGTAGTTTCTTCGAGGGTTTCCTGTAAGGGTTTGTGGTCGCGGTCGCCGTAGGTTGATTCCATAATAACCACATCGGCGTCGGCAAAGGGTTCCGGATCTCTGACGATGGGCATCCCATAGGGTCCTATATCGCCGGAAAAAAGAACCGATCTTGAACGTTCCCCCTCGGTAATGCGCACGAGCAGGCTTCCGGAACCCAGGATGTGGCCAGCTTCGTCCACCGTTACCGAAATGCCTGGGGCAACCTGAAAATCAAGGTGATAGGGCATCGGCCTCATCAAATGAATTGCCCCTTCCACATCTTCCTGATCGTAAGGAGGGGGTATTGGTTTTTTCCCATTTCTCAACCGCATCCGGTTGAGTTTTTCATAATCGGAGATTTGGATTTTTAACGCATCGCGCAAAACAAGTGCGGCAATCTCAATGGAGGCAGGTGTTGCATAAATGGGGCCCCGGTATCCATTTTTGACCACTAAGGGCAACCTGCCGCAATGGTCAAGATGGGCATGGGTCAGCAAAATGGCGTCCAGCTTGTGATAATCGACCGGGGGGGCTTTTTTGTTTTTCAATTCTGCCATTTTGTTCCCCTGAAATATCCCACAGTCAACCAGAATGGAGGCGGTTTCCGTTTCTATAAAGTAAGCGGTGCCTGTAACATCGCCGGCAGCGCCATACAAAGTAAGTTTCATCAGGATTCCAGGTTAAAGGTTAATTTTACGGTGGCCCCTTTGTCAGGGTTGTTTATGGCTTGGATTGAACCATGGTGTGCATCCATGATAAGTTTGGTCAGGGCAAGGGCCAGTCCGACATTCTCGTCAATGTGTTGCCCGCCAGGCTCGAAAAATTTAAAAAGGTTATGCAAAGCCCGTTCCGAAAAGCCGGGGCCTTCATCAATCACTTCGTAGATGACCTGATCTCCGTGGGTTGTAAAACGTAAGGTTATCACCCCACCTTGTCCTGAAAATTCTACTGCGTTTTCCAGGGTGCTGTCAAAACATCGTTGCAACAATCCCCGGTTGCCATGGATAATAACTCCAAATTTATCGGATACGGTTTTTATCGTCTGGCCATGCGCCTCTATAGCCGATTTGTTATTGGCAATGGCGGCATCGATCAGATCCCGGATGGGGACCTCTTCGCGCACTACCGGTTTTTCCCAGGCAATGAGTTCGGTAATTTGTAAAACGACCATAAGGAATTGTTCCAGCCGTTTGGAGGCCCTGTCCAACAAATCGAGCATTTCTGTAACCTCTTGCGACAGGGATTCTGACTTCAGGAGGTGTATAAAACCGTTTAACGCATTCAAAGGGGTCCGGATCTCGTGGTTGATCATCCGCAGAAATTCTGTTTTTGCGGTATCGAGGGTTTGCAGTTCAACGTGTGCTTTCTCTAATTGAACATGCGCATGCTTAAGTTCCTGGGTGCGCTCCCTGACCTTTTCCTCAAGCCACTGGTTGATCTGGCTTTGTTTGTCCCTCAACTGTTTCAGCTCAACATGTGTTTTTACCCGGGCAATGAGCTCTTCCCCGTTAAAGGGTTTGGTAAGGTAATCGACCCCGCCGGACCGGAATCCTTTTTTGAGGCTCTCCAGGTCGTTTTTTGCCGTCAGAAAAATTACGGGAACATCCCGGTTTTGTTCAAGTTGTTTGATTTTTACACAGGCTTCATAACCATCCATTTCCGGCATCATGACATCCATCAAAATCAGATCATAGTTTTGCCCGGAAGCAAATTTCACGGCATCTTTCCCGTGAAAGGCATAATCCACCTGGTATTGGTTGGCTGCCAAAAGGGCGGCAAGTACCCGAAGGTTTTTCGGGTTATCGTCAACTGCGAGGATGCGGGGCAACGCTTCTGTCATGGTTTGAAGTTTCCAAGGGTAAAGGTAAGCGAGTTTTTCTATCCGGAAAAATTTTTCTTTTATAAAATCGTCCGATGGTCCCGGTATGAAACTGTAACCTGCGGATATTGCCGGTCATCAATGAAAATAAACGACCGAATCGGTTTTTGATGATTTTGTGATGGAGGAGGAGAAAATGGGTTGGTTTACTGAAACAAAATTTGTTATCAGCAAACCGGATGGAACTGTGGGATGTAACAGATTCGAACTGATGACCTCTTGCCTGTCAAGCAAGCGCTCTAAACCAACTGAGCTAACATCCCGAAAAGGGGATGCAAATATACTTTTTTTTAATTACATCCTTAAACCCGTTTCATTAAATTTTCAGTTCCCCTTTACAAAATTATTTATATTTGAGGCAAAATCAGAAAAGTCCAATTCCATGAAGACCCGTTTCATTTTTTTATTTCTGCTGGCCCTTACGGCAACCTTACCATCGGATGGTTTTGCCCAGGCCGAAGGACAGTCCATTACGTTGGAAGATATTTTCAAAAAACGCATATTTGCTTCCAAAGGGGTTTCCGGAATTCACCCCATGAAGGATGGGGATTTTTTTTGCCAATTGAAAAAAGACAGCCTCAATGTATATGCCTATGCTACAGGAAAATTTGTACGTACGGTTGTTACGGCCAGACAGCTGGTCCCGGAGGGCGATACCGTTCCAATTTCGTTACAGGGCTATGAATTCAGTGATGACGAAACAAAATTATTGATCCCTACCGATGAAGAACCGATTTACCGGAGGTCCTCCCGGGCATTTTATTATATTTATGACTTAAAAGAAAACAAGCTGGTCCCGCTTTCCAAAAACGGGAAACAACGTCTTGCCACTTTTTCGCCCAAAGGCGACAAGGTCGCTTTTGTTCGCGATAACAATCTTTTCATTACCGATATCCCATCATGTATCATGAACCCTGCTTCCAGTGCCGAATACCAGGTAACCACCGACGGGAAGGCCAACGAAGTGATTAATGGCGCTACCGATTGGGTATATGAAGAAGAATTTGAATTTTCACAGGCATATTCATGGTCGCCCGATGGCAACGCCCTTGCTTTTTACCGGTTCGATGAGACGAACGTTAAAGAGTACCAGCTTACCTATTATGGAGGGTTGTACCCGGAGCAGTACAAGTACAAATATCCAAAAGCAGGCGAAGACAATTCGGTGGTAGGTATTTTTTTCTATGACCTGAAAAACAAAAAAACAATCCAGGCCGACATTGGAAAGGAAACGGATATTTATATCCCACGGATCAAATGGACGGCCGATCCCTCGACACTGGCGTTGTACCGCATGAACCGCCATCAGAACAAATTGGAGCTTTTATTGGCTGATGCCGGAACGGGAAGGAGCAAGGTGATCTATTCCGAAGAAAATAGGTATTATATAGAGATCAACGACTTCTGGTATTTTTTCAAAGATAAAAAACAATTTTTATTAACGAGTGAAAAGGATGGTTTCCGGCATTTGTATCTTTATAATATGGATGGTTCCCCGGTGTGTCAGGTTACCCGTGGGTTGTGGGAGGTGAATAATGTTTACGGGGTGGACGAACAGAATGGGCGTATCTATTATGCTTCGACCGAACGGTCGCCACTTGAGACAGATGTTTACGGGATTGGATTGGATGGCATGGACAAAGAACGGCTGAGCGCCCATCCAGGATCGAACGCGGCCTGGTTTAGCCAAAATTTTCAATGGTACATTGGCCGTTGGTCTGATGTCAACACCCCGCCCTATTGGGCCGTATATGATTCCACTGGCAAAGAGGTAAGGGTGTTGGAGGACAACTCAAAACTCCTTGCTGCCATCAAGGAGTACCATTTCAGCAAAGCGGAATTTTTTAATTTTAAGACTTCCGATGGGGTCGATCTGAATGGCGTTATGGTGAAACCCCCCGATTTTGACCCTGCGAAGAGGTATCCGGTTTTGTTTACCATTTACGGGGGGCCAGGATCCCAAACGGTGCTCAACGGTTGGGGCACCATATCATCGTGGAACCAACTTTGGGCGCAACATGGGATTATTGTTGTTTCGGTTGATAACCGGGGAACCGGTGGCAGGGGAGAAGCGTTTAAGAAATGCACCTATCTGCAATTGGGCAAATATGAAACCCAGGACCAGATCGAAGCTGCGAAATACCTGGGAACGTTATCCTATGTGGATAAATCCAGGATTGGAATGTGGGGATGGAGTTTTGGAGGGTTCCTTACGCTTTCATCCATCACCCGTGGGGCCGATTATTTTTCTTTTGGAATTGCCGTTGCCCCGGTAACCAACTGGAAATATTACGATAACATTTATACCGAACGATTTATGCGGACGCCCACAGAGAATGGGGAAGGGTATGAAACCAATTCGCCCGTAAACCACGCTTCGGAACTTAAAGGCAAACTCCTGTTAATTTGCGGAATGGCCGACGACAACGTGCATCCTCAAAATTCTTATGATATGGTCACTGCCCTGGTAGCGGCAAATAAGCCTTTCGAATCGCAGTTTTATCCCAACAGCAATCACGGAATCTATTCTGGAAAAAATACTACTTTCCATCTTTACAGCAAGATGACAGACTTTATTCTTTCAGAGCTATAGAAGTTGCCATCGGGTTCAGGTTATAAAATTAGAGTCAAATTAATTAGATTTGGAAATTTGATTAAAAAATTATATTTTTGCAGCCCTTAAAAAATGTAAGTATAAACCATTAACAAGAAAGCGAGCGAACAGCATGATTATCGTACCTGTTAAAGAAGGCGAAAGCATTGACAGAGCGTTGAAAAAATTGAAACGTAAATTTGAAAAAACCGGTGTTGTCAAAGAACTCCGGGAACGGCAGAAGTTTACAAAACCATCGGTAAAGCACAGGGACGCGGTAAACCGCGCCATATACATCCAGCAGATCCAGGATCAGGAAGCCGCCATGTAACGGTCTTTTTTTTTAGAATTTATTGTTCCCGGGCATTTCATTTTGTATATTTATACCTTGGTTGAGGCCAACTCATTTTCTTGTTATTTTTTGCTGAACGGTGAAGGAACGCTTTCTTGCATATATCCAATACGAAAAACGGTATTCGCCCCACACCGTTCTTGCTTACCGGAATGACCTGGAACAATTTTTTCTATTTCTGGATAATCAATATAAAGTTTCAAATATTGAGGATGTTACCTCATCGATGATCCGGTCGTGGCTGGTGTCTTTGATGGAGGAAAAAATTTCGCCACGTTCGGTCAGCAGGAAAGTAACGACCCTGAAATCCCTTTATAAGTTTCTTGTTAGAAATGGGGCCATAGTCCAGGACCCGATGAACAAAATCTCATCGCCCAAAGCATCCAGCCGTTTGCCTCTTTTTGTAGATAAAGGTCAAATGGATATTGTGCTTGATGAGATCCCCTTTGAAGAGGGTTATCCGGGGGTGCGGAACAAGGCAATCATTGAAATGTTTTATGTAACCGGAATGCGTTTATCTGAATTGGTGGGACTGAAAGAAACGGATATTGATTTTCAGCGTGATACAATTAAGGTTTTAGGTAAACGTAATAAAGAACGGTTGATACCGTTCAGTACAAAGACAAGGGATTTGTTAAAGTGCTACATGATGGAGAAATCGAAGGCATTTGGCCCGGGTGGTGCCTTGTTTTTAACCGATAAGGGGAAGAAAATCTATCCAAAAATGGTTTATTTACTGGTGCATCGTTATCTCTCGAAGGTAACAACACTGGATAAGCGAAGTCCGCATGTGTTGCGGCATACTTTTGCCACCCAGATGTTGAACAACGGGGCCGAATTAAATGCCGTGAAGGATTTATTGGGTCATGCAAACCTTTCTGCAACACAGATATATACACACAATTCCATAGAAAAGCTGAAACGAATTTACAAACAAGCCCATCCAAAGGCATAAAAAAGGAGGTCGGAATGAATGTTAAAATTAACTCGGTCCATTTTAAAGCCGACAAGAAATTGGAAGCTTTTATCAACGACAAACTGGACAAACTGCACACATTCTTCGATGGTGTCATTAGCAGTGAAGTGGTTTTAAAAATGGACAACAGTGAAACCCGGGAAAACAAAGTTGCTGAAGTCCGATTACTGGTTAAAGGGTACGATCTCTTTGCAAAGAAAGAGGCGATCACTTTTGAAGCTGCGGTTGATCTTGCCGCAGAAGCTTTGCGCAAACAATTGGTAAGGCATAAGGAAAAAGTCCGGGGAAGTTAATTTTTCCGGTCAATGTTCTGGGAAGGCAGCCCTAAGAAGCTGCCTTTTATGTTTTATAGAACCCCTGTATTGTCAGGTCTTCCGGAGTTCGGTACGAAGTTTGTTAAAAAAATCGTTTTCTTTGGCTTTATTTTCGAAAAACCTTGTTTCGTATCGAAATTGTTTATACTTTTGCAGTCCTTTTCGAAAAAAGAAAAAGCGATCGCCGATGTAGCTCAGCTGGTAGAGCAGCTGATTTGTAATCAGCTGGTCGGCGGTTCGATCCCGTCCATCGGCTCCAGTTTCCGGAAAATTTGGCCAGGTGTCAGGTTAAGGGAAAATGTTCTTTGAATGGATGCATTAACCAGATGTGAAAATTATTATCAGGGTTATGGGTTTTCGTTGATTCCATTGCCCATCACGTATCAACGCATTATTTCTATAGGGGAGATACCAGAGCGGTCAAATGGGGCAGACTGTAAATCTGTTGGCGCAGCCTTCGGAGGTTCGAATCCTTCTCTCCCCACAAATGGGTGGTAAATTTTTGAGGTAGCGAGGTAGCGAAATAGCGAAATGGATTTTCACAACTTTCCTACCTTGGAATTGGTTGTATTTTGCGGAAGTAGCTCATTTGGTAGAGCGGAAGCCTTCCAAGCTTCAGGTGGCGGGTTCGAGCCCCGTCTTCCGCTCCAGGGTTGCACACCCAAACCCATTGTTCCAAAAATGCCTTTGTAGCTCAGGGGTAGCGCATCCCGGTCACCGACCGGGAGGGTCCCAGGGCCAAAGGCCAAAAAAGGAAAAAAGTGCCTTTGTAGCTCAGGGGTATCGCATCCCGGTCGCCGACCGGGAGGGTCCTAGGGCCAAAGGCCAAAAAAGAAAAAAAATGCCTTTGTAGCTCAGGGGTAGAGCATCCCGGTCACCGACCGGGAGGGTCCCAGGGCCAAAGGCCAAAAAAGGGAAAAAATGCCTTTGTAGCTCAGGGGTAGAGCATCCCGGTCACCGACCGGGAGGGTCCCAGGGCCAAAGGCCAAAAAAGAAAAAAAATGCCTTTGTAGCTCAGGGGTAGCGCATCCCGGTCACCGACCGGGAGGGTCCCAGGGCCAAAGGCCAAAAAAGGAAAAAAATGCCTTTGTAGCTCAGGGGTAGAGCACTTCCTTGGTAAGGAAGGGGTCATCAGTTCAATTCTGATCAAAGGCTCAAGTTTTATTACCCGCCCGATATCTGGCGTTAAACAAGCATCATTTGTATCGACACAAAATTGTAATTAAACTTTGTAATTAAACTTTAATAAAATGGCAAAAGAAAAATTCTCACGCACAAAACCACATGTCAATGTAGGTACAATTGGCCATATTGACCATGGTAAAACAACATTAACGGCTGCTATCACATTGGTTTTGGCCGATAAAGGATTGTCCGAGTTCCGGTCGTTTGATTCGATCGATAATGCACCGGAAGAAAAAGCTCGTGGTATCACGATAAACACTGCCCATATTGAGTATCAAACTGCAAACCGTCACTATGCCCACGTTGACTGTCCGGGACATGCCGACTATATAAAGAATATGGTGACCGGGGCTGCCCAGATGGATGGAGCCATCATTGTGGTAGCAGCTACCGATGGCCCGATGCCCCAAACCCGTGAGCACATTCTGCTTGCCCGGCAGGTTGGTGTCCCCAAGTTGGTTGTTTTTATGAACAAATGCGATTCTGTTGATGATCCGGAACTTTTGGAAATCGTTGAAATGGAAATCCGCGAACTTTTAACTTTTTACGGATTTGATGGTGCCAATACCCCGGTTATTCAGGGATCGGCATTGGGTGGTTTGAACAAAGAGCCCAAATGGGTAGATAAGATTATGGAACTGATGGATGCTGTTGATAGCTGGATTCCGTTACCGACGCGTGATGTTGACAAACCGTTCCTCATGCCGGTTGAAGATGTATTTTCCATTACCGGGCGTGGTACCGTTGCCACCGGAAGGATTGAAACCGGTGTTATCAATACCAGCGACCCTGTGGAAATCATTGGGATGGGCGCTGAAAAACTGAAATCGGTTGTTACCGGAGTAGAGATGTTCCGTAAAATCCTGGATCGGGGAGAAGCCGGCGACAATGCAGGTTTGTTGCTCCGCGGCATTGACAAGGATGAAATCCGTCGTGGAATGGTGGTTGCAAAACCTGGTTCCATAACCCCTCACAAGAAATTCAAAGCCGAAATCTATGTCCTGAAAACACAGGAAGGTGGACGGCATACCCCGTTCCATAACAAATATCGTCCGCAGTTCTATTTTCGCACCACCGATGTTACCGGCGAAATCCATTTGCCCGAAGGCGTGGAAATGTGTATGCCTGGCGATAATATCACCATCACCGTTGACCTTATTGCGGAAATCGCCATGAGCAAAGGCCTCCGCTTTGCTATCCGTGAAGGCGGCCGTACCGTTGGCGCAGGTCAGGTGACTGAAATTCTCGACTAACCTGAACAAACGAATTACAAGGTAAAAACGGTCTCCCGCAGTACAAAGGTGGCCGTGAACAAAAAGTGAAATAAAAAGCAAAGTTTAATTACACACGGGTGTAGCTCAACTGGTAGAGTGGCGGTCTCCAAAACCGTAGGCTGTGGGTTCGATTCCTACCACCCGTGCAAAACCGTAAACAAAATGGCAAAGAATAAGGTTGTCAACTACATGCAGGAAAGTTATGATGAATTGATGCACAAAGTATCCTGGCCTACCTGGCAGGAATTACAAGGCAGCGCCATCGTGGTTTCTGTGGCATCACTCATCATTGCCCTTGTCGTTTTTGCAATGGACGAAGTTTTTCGTAATATTTTGATCCAATTTTATAAACTTTTCTAACGCAAACAGGCATCCCGGCTTAACGGGCAACCGAGTGTATAATCAAGAATCAATCTCATTTTAGCATGAGTGACGAATCCAAAAAATGGTATGTGGTGAGAGCCATATCGGGAAATGAGAAAAAGGTAAAGCAATATCTTGAAAGTGAAATTGTTAACCAAAATCTCCAGGATTATATCTCACAAGTGCTTATTCCTACCGAAAAGATTTATCTGATCCGGAATGGAAAAAAAGTCAGCAAGGAACGAAACTACTTTCCTGGATATGTGTTAATTGAAGCCAACCTTATTGGGGAGGTACCACATATTATAAGGAATATCCCTGGCGTTTTGGGGTTTCTGGGAGCCAAAGGGGAAGCCCATCCGTTGCGTCCTTCTGAAGTTAAAAGGATCCTTGGTAAATTTGATGAATTATCGGAACAGGGGGAAGAGGTAAACATCCCCTTTATTGTGGGAGAAACGGTTACCGTTATCGATGGCCCGTTCAATAGTTTTAGCGGTGTTATCGAAGAAATTAACGATGAAAAGAAAAAGTTGAAGGTCATGGTTAAAATTTTTGGACGGAAAACCCCCCTGGAGTTAAGTTTTATGCAGGTTCAAAAAGAGTAGAAATATTTGGATAAACATGGGCATACTTTGTCCTTCAACACTGGGCAAACCCCATTTCCAAAATTAATATCAATTAAGATTATGGCAAAAGAAGTTAGTGGGATTATCAAGTTGCAGATCAAAGGCGGAGCTGCCAATCCTTCACCCCCGGTAGGCCCGGCATTGGGCGCCAAAGGTGTAAATATTATGGAATTTTGCAAACAATTTAATGCCCGGACCCAGGACAAAACAGGGAAACTGATTCCTGTGATCATCACGGTTTACCGGGACAAATCGTTTGAATTTATCTTAAAAACGCCTCCGGTTGCCGTGCAGTTGCTCGAGATTTCCAAAGTTCAAAAAGGATCGCGTGAGCCCAATCGGAATAAAGTCGCTTCTGTCACCTGGGAACAGGTACAGAAAATTGCCGAAGATAAAATGCCCGACCTAAATGCATTTACCTTGGAATCGGCCGTTAAAATGGTTGCAGGCACTGCCCGCAGTATGGGGATTACGGTGACAGGGGAAGCCCCCTTTCAACGTTGACCTTTACCGTTTGAAGTAAACTATTCACCTCATAGTTACATATTTATAGTTCCTTTTAATGGAACTGAAAACAAACAAAAAAAATGATAAAGCTGACAAAAAAGAGGAAGGTTGCCTTATCGAAGTTCGATAAGAATACCGTTTATTCGTTGGCGGATGCAGCTGGTATTGTAAAACAAATTGCAAATACCAGGTTTGACTCTTCCGTTGACATTGATGTTCGTCTGGGGGTCGATCCCCGGAAAGCCAACCAGATGGTCCGGGGTATCGTGACGCTTCCACACGGTACCGGAAAAACCATACGGGTACTGGCCCTATGTACGCCCGATAAAGAGGACGAAGCCAAACAGGCGGGTGCCGATTTTGTGGGATTGGACGAATTTATTGAGAAAATCAAAGGTGGCTGGACCGATGTCGATGTCATCATTACCATGCCCAGTGTTATGGCCAAAGTTGGTTCCTTAGGAAAAATCCTCGGTCCCCGCGGATTGATGCCCAACCCCAAAACCGGGACTGTTACCATGGAAATTGGAAAGGCCATCAAAGAAGTAAAAGCCGGAAAAATCGATTTCAAAGTTGATAAATTTGGGATTATCCATGCCTCGGTTGCAAAAGTTTCTTTTGACCCTGTGAAAATTGTGGAAAATGCCAAAGAACTTATCAGCGCCATCGTAAAACTGAAACCTGCTTCAGCCAAAGGAACCTATGTAAAAAGTATTTATATGTCAGGTACCATGAGCCCAAGTATTCAGGTTGACCCAAAATCGGTTACGGCCTAATTACAGAAATCTGATAGAAATTTATCATGAAAAAAATCGAAAAAGACCAATTCATTAACTTCCTCGCGGAACAATTAAAAGTTGCCAATACCTTCTACCTGGCCGATATTTCTGCGCTCAACGCCGAAGCTACCAGCCGCCTTAGAAGGAGTTGCTTCAAAAAAAAGGTCCAGTTGAAGATGGTTAAGAATACCTTGTTGAAAAAAGCCATGGAGCGGAGCGGCAAATCGTTTGATGAATTCTTCCCGGTCCTTTCCGGAGATACATCCATTATGTTTGCTGAAATTGCCAACGATCCGGCCAAACTTATCAAGGAATTCCGCCGTACTTCGCCCAAACCAATCCTCAAAGGGGCCTATGTGGAAGAAACCATCTATCTTGGCGATAATCAATTAGATGCCCTCGTCCAGATTAAATCGAGGCTCGAATTGATCGGCGATCTGATTGGATTGCTTCAATCACCTGCAAAGAACGTTATTTCGGCTTTACAGTCGGGTAGCAACAAACTTTCGGGCATTGTGAAGACCTTATCAGAAAAACCTGAATAACCGACGATTAAGTACTATTTTTTTAGCGTACCAACGTAAAAAGTAAAACAATTATTAACAATCATAAAAAGTAACAAAAATGGCAGATTTAAAAGCTTTTGCAGAACAATTGGTTAATTTGACAGTAAAAGAGGTTAACGAATTAGCAAAGATCCTGAAGGATGAATATGGTATCGAACCCGCTGCCGCTGCAGTTGCAGTTGCCGCCGGCCCCGCTGCCGCCGCCCCTGTTGTTGAAGAAAAAAGCACATTTGACGTAATCCTGAAATCGGCAGGCCAGGCAAAATTGGCCGTTGTTAAATTGGTTAAAGAACTGACCAGCCTTGGCTTAAAAGAAGCAAAGGAATTGGTTGACGCCGCCCCAAAAGCCATTAAAGAAGGTGTTTCAAAAGACGAAGCCAACGCTTTATTCGCTCAATTAAAGGAGGCAGGTGCAGAGGTTGAAATTAAGTAAGACAGAGATATCTTATATACCTGAATAAAACCATAGATCTCTTCTCTTCTGAAGAGGTCTATGGGTTATTTGTTAAAATTAATTTCAAACCCTCCCGTTCACGCGGGATAAAAAATATCAACCTTGGCTTCAAAAAAAACCGAAAGAATTCGCTTTGGATCTTCAAAGATAAAAGCAGAGTATCCCGATTTTCTTGACATACAAGTAAAATCTTTCCAGGATTTTTTCCAGTTGGAAACCAATCCGGAAAACAGGGTCAATGAAGGATTATACAAGGTTTTTTCCGAAAATTTTCCGATATCCGATGCCCGGAACAACTTTGTGCTCGAATTTCTGGATTATTTTATTGACCCCCCCCGATACTCCATCGAGGAATGTATTGAGCGCGGGCTCACTTACAGTGTGCCGCTTAAAGCGAAATTGAAGCTTTATTGTACCGATCCGGAACACGAGGATTTTGAAACCATTATCCAGGACGTTTACCTCGGTATGATCCCCTATATGACACCCCGTGGGACTTTTGTCATCAATGGGGCCGAACGGGTTGTTGTATCGCAACTCCACCGCTCTCCGGGGGTTTTTTTCAGTACAAGCTATCATGCCAACGGAGCCCAACTCTATTCCGCCCGGATTATCCCTTTCAAAGGATCCTGGATTGAGTTCACCACCGACATCAACAATGTCATGTATGCCTATATTGACCGTAAAAAGAAATTACCGGTCACAACCTTGCTTCGTGCCATTGGATTTGAAACAGATAAGGATATCCTCGAAATTTTTGGCCTTGCCCAGGAAATCAAAGTCAGTAAGGCCTCCCTCAAACGAATCGTCGGCTCACGGCTTGCCGCCCGTGTCGTCCGTTCGTGGATCGAAGACTTTGTGGATGAGGATACCGGCGAAGTTGTCTCCATCGAACGCACCGAAGTAATCATCGAACGTGAAACCATTCTGGAAAACGACCATATTGATCAAATCGTCGATGCAGGGATTAAAAACATCCTTATCCATCGGGAAGAGGCCCAGGCAACCGATTACTCCATCATCTTCAATACATTACAAAAAGATCCGGCAAACTCGGAAAAGGAAGCGGTCGAATTTATATACCGGCAGCTGCGCAATGCAGAGCCCCCGGATGAAGAAACAGCACGCGGCATTATTGAAAAATTGTTTTTCTCCGATAAAAGATATGACCTGGGCGATGTGGGACGATACCGCATCAACCGAAAACTGGAACTTACCATTCCCATGGAGACCAAAGTCCTGACCCGGGAAGATATCATATCGATCATCAAATACCTGATCGAACTGGTTAATGCCAAGGCAGAAGTTGACGATATTGACCATCTTTCCAATCGCCGTGTGCGTACCGTCGGGGAACAACTCTACAACCAGTTTGGCGTTGGATTGTCCAGAATGGCACGGACCATCCGCGAACGAATGAACGTTCGCGATAACGAGGTTTTTACGCCTATGGACCTGATCAATGCCAAAACCCTGTCTTCGGTCATCAATACCTTTTTCGGAACCAACCAGTTGTCGCAATTTATGGACCAAACCAACCCGTTGTCGGAGCTTACCCATAAACGCCGTATATCTGCTTTAGGACCCGGAGGTTTGTCGCGCGAAAGGGCCGGTTTCGAAGTACGCGACGTTCACTATACCCACTATGGCCGCCTTTGTACCATTGAAACACCGGAAGGCCCCAATATCGGACTGATCTCTTCCTTGTGTGTTTACGCCAAGATCGATAAGCTCGGGTTTATCGAAACCCCTTACCACAAAGTCATCGACGGCAACGTGAACCTGGCCGATGCCCCTACGTACCTGACTGCCGAAGAAGAGGAACATAAAATCATTGCCCAGGCAACTACCCCGATGGATACGGATGGCACCTTTGATGAAGAGAAAGTTAAGGTGCGCTACCTGGCCGATTATCCGATTATTCATAAAACCAAGGTTGACCTTATCGATATTGCCCCCAATCAGATCGCATCCATTGCTGCCTCCTTAATTCCGTTCTTAGAACATGATGATGCAAACCGCGCCCTGATGGGTTCAAACATGATGCGTCAGGCCGTTCCGTTGTTAAACCCGGAAGTTGCCCTGGTCGGAACTGGTATTGAAGATATGGTTGCACGCGACTCGCGCGTGTTGATCAATGCTGAAGGCCCGGGGATGGTCGAATATGTTGACGCAAACGAAATCGTGATCCGCTATGAACGGGACGAGAAAGATCGGCTGGTCAGTTTTGAAGAGGATACCAAACGGTATACCCTTACCAAGTTTTCACGAACCAACCAGAATACCTGCGTGAACCTGCGCCCCATCGTCAGAAAAGGCGATAAAGTTTCTCCCGGACAGGTGCTTTGCGAAGGATACGCCACCAAAGATGGTTCATTGGCGCTGGGACGCAACCTGATGGTTGCTTTTATGCCCTGGAAAGGTTACAATTTTGAAGATGCCATTGTTATCTCTGAAAAAGTGGTCAAAGAGGATATTTTTACCTCTATCCATATTGAGGAATTTACGCTTGAAGTCCGCGATACAAAACGCGGGATCGAAGAGCTTACCAACGATATCCCGAACGTTAGCGCCGAAGCAACCAAAGACCTCGATGAAAATGGTTTGATCCGGATTGGCGCCGAAGTCAATGAAGGGGATATCCTTATCGGAAAAATTACCCCAAAAGGTGAAAGCGACCCCACCCCGGAAGAAAAATTGCTGCGTGCCATTTTTGGCGATAAAGCCGGCGACGTGAAGGACGCTTCCCTGAAAGCCCCTCCCTCCATGAAGGGCGTGGTAATTGAAAAGAAATTGTTTTCCCGGATAATCAAAGACCGTAAAGCCAAAACAAAGGAAAAAGACGATCTGAAAAAACTGGATGACGAATATCAGAAGGACCTGGCCAAGGTGAAAGCGCGGCTTATCGAAAAACTGGGGATTCTGGTCAATGGAAAAATTTCCCAGGGCGTTTTTAATAATTTCAAACAGGAGATTATTGCCAAGGGAGCCAAATTTTCACCCAAAAACCTCAACGATATCGATTACCTGAACGTTAATCCGAACAAGTGGACGACCGACAAGGAAAAAAATGACCTGATCAAGGTTCTGATCAACAACTTTATCATCAAGTACAAAGAGATCATGGGCGTTCACAACCGTAAAAAATTTGTTGCGGTTGTGGGCGATGACCTTCCTGCAGGCATCATTCAGATGGCAAAAGTCTATATCGCCAAAAAACGAAAGCTGAAAGTTGGGGATAAAATGGCGGGCCGGCATGGTAATAAAGGCATTGTTGCCCGCATTCAAAGGGAGGAAGACATGCCATTTCTGGCCGATGGAACGCCGGTGGATGTGGTTCTGAACCCGCTGGGTGTCCCATCGCGTATGAACTTAGGCCAAATCTATGAAACCATTCTTGGTTGGGCCGGGAAAAAGTTGGGTTTGCAATTTACAACACCGATTTTTGATGGTGCGACCATTGATCAGATCAACGGTTATCTTGAAAAGGCTGGTTTGCCGCGCAACGGGAAAGTCTATTTATACGATGGATTGACGGGGGTACGTTTCGACCAGCCCACGACCGTCGGGTACATTTATATGATGAAACTGCACCACATGGTTGACGATAAGATGCATGCCCGTTCCATTGGACCCTATTCGCTGATCACCCAGCAACCTTTGGGTGGGAAAGCGCAATTCGGGGGACAGCGTTTTGGTGAAATGGAAGTTTGGGCGCTTGAAGCGTTTGGGGCAGCCAACATTCTCCTGGAAATACAGACGGTAAAATCCGACGATGTCATCGGCCGTGCCAAAGCGTATGAAACCATTGTAAAAGGTGAAAATATGCCGGTCCCGGGGATCCCGGAATCGTTCAACGTCTTGATCCACGAATTACGTGGATTGGGATTGAGCCTCACATTTGATTAAAAACCGGGAGCGATCCCAGTTTTAATCGTGTGAATTTTCTGTTTTTCGTTTTTCAACCGACAAAAAAATCAATATGGCATACAGAAAAGAGGGTCAGGTCAACAGTAGCTTTTCAAGAATCACCATCAGCCTTGCTTCTCCGGAAAAAATTTTGGAGATGTCCAGTGGTGAGGTTTTAAAGCCAGAGACCATCAATTACAGGACCTATAAACCTGAGCGTGACGGGTTATTTTGCGAACGTATTTTTGGCCCGGTAAAAGATTGGGAATGTCATTGTGGCAAGTACAAACGGATCCGATATAAAGGAATTGTTTGCGACCGTTGTGGCGTTGAGGTGACCGAAAAAAAGGTGCGGCGCGAGCGGGTAGGCCATATTCAACTTGTGGTGCCCGTTGCCCATATCTGGTTCTTCCGTTCCCTCCCAAACAAGATCGGGTCATTGCTCGGGTTGCCAACCAAGAAACTGGAATCGATCATCTATTATGAGAAATATGTGGTGATCAACCCGGGGATCAAACAGGCCGATGGTATCAACTACCTTGATTTTCTCTCGGAAGAAGAGTATTTTGACATCATCGAAAAGCTTCCTCAGGAAAACCAATATTTAGACGAGTCGGATCCCAATAAATTTGTGGCTAAAATGGGGGCTGAAGCCCTGGCCGAACTGTTGTCGCGGCTTGACTTAGATAAGGAATCCTATGATTTAAGGTACAAAGCCAATACGGAAACTTCGCAACAGCGGAAAGCCGAAGCATTGAAACGTCTTCAGGTTTTTGAATCGTTCCGCGATGCGCAGAAACGTCTTGAAAATCGCCCCGAATGGATGATCGTAAAGGTTGTCCCTGTCATCCCCCCTGAGTTAAGGCCTTTGGTGCCCTTAGATGGTGGCCGGTTTGCCACCTCCGACCTGAACGATCTGTATCGCCGCGTAATCATCAGGAACAACCGGTTGAAACGATTGATTGAAATCAAAGCGCCCGATGTCATTCTGAGGAATGAAAAACGCATGTTACAGGAGGCCGTCGATTCCTTATTTGACAATTCACGAAAAGCAAGTGCCGTAAAAACCGAATCGAACCGGGCGCTGAAATCGCTCTCCGACAGCTTAAAGGGAAAACAGGGCCGTTTTCGCCAGAATTTGTTGGGGAAACGGGTTGATTATTCCGGACGGTCGGTCATCGTTGTCGGCCCGGAGCTTAAACTGAGCGAATGTGGATTGCCCAAGGATATGGCTTCCGAACTTTTTAAGCCTTTTATTATCCGGAAAATGTTGGAACGGGGCATTGTTAAAACCGTGAAATCGGCCAAGAAAATTGTTGACCGTAAAGATCCGGTTGTATGGGATATCCTGGAAAATATTTTAAAAGGGCACCCTGTTTTGCTTAACCGGGCGCCAACACTTCACCGCCTTGGAATTCAGGCGTTTCAGCCAAAACTGATTGAAGGGAAAGCCATTCAGCTTCACCCGCTTGTATGTACCGCTTTCAATGCCGACTTCGATGGCGACCAGATGGCTGTACACGTCCCATTAGGAAATGCAGCAATCCTCGAGGCACAACTGCTGATGCTTGCTTCCCACAACATTCTGAACCCGGCCAATGGGGCACCCATTACCGTCCCTTCCCAAGACATGGTACTGGGGCTGTATTATATGACCAAAGCCAGGAAAAGTGAACCTGACTATATTATTAAGGGCGAAGGGATGACCTTTTATTCACCCGAGGAGGTCATCATCGCCTATAATGAACAAAAGGTCGATCTTCATGCCATGATCAAAGTCAGGCATACCTTTATGGACCAGGGGGAACAAACCCAGGGTATCCTTGAAACCACGGTAGGTCGCGTTCTTTTCAATCAGGTCGTGCCGGAAGAATATGGGTATATCAACCAATTGCTGACAAAAAAATCGTTGCGGGACATCATTGGGCAGATCCTGAAAAAAACAGGTACGGCCAAGACCGCTAAATTTCTTGACGATATTAAAGACCTGGGGTTCCGGATGGCTTTCCGGGGAGGTTTGTCGTTTAACCTCGATGATGTTATTGTTCCGGAAATCAAAGGAAAACTGGTCGCCGATGCCGCAGCCGAAGTCGAGGACGTGGTCAATAACTACAACATGGGTTTCATTACCAACAACGAACGGTATAACCAGATCATTGATATCTGGACCCATGCCAATTCACAGCTCACGGTTTCGTTAATGAACCAGCTTACCAAAGACAAGCAGGGGTTCAACCCGGTTTATATGATGCTTGATTCAGGCGCCCGTGGTTCAAAGGAGCAGATCCGCCAGCTTAGCGGTATGCGTGGTTTGATGGCCAAACCCCAAAAATCGGGGGCATCGGGAGGCGAAATTATTGAAAACCCGATCCTATCGAATTTTAAAGAAGGATTATCGGTACTTGAATACTTTATCTCAACCCACGGCGCCCGCAAAGGGTTGGCCGATACCGCGCTGAAAACAGCCGATGCCGGGTACCTGACCCGTCGGTTGGTCGATGTGTCGCAGGATGTCATTATCTCCGAAGAGGATTGCGGAACCTTGCGGGGACTGACCATTACGGCGTTGAAAAAAGCAGAAGAGGTGGTTGAATCGCTTTATGACAGGATTTTGGGGCGTGTTTCGTTACACGATATTCACCATCCACAAACCGGGGAGCTGATTGTTGCAGCCGGCCATGAAATTACAGAAGAGATCGCCCATATCATCGACGAATCGCCCTTAGAAGGCGTTGAAATACGCTCTGTGCTTACCTGTGAATCGAAAAAAGGGGTTTGCGCCAAATGTTATGGACGGAACCTGGCCACCGGAAGTATGGTCCAAAAAGGGGAAGCCGTGGGCGTCATTGCCGCGCAATCCATTGGGGAACCAGGTACACAGCTTACCCTGCGTACGTTCCACGTGGGAGGTGTCGCGGGCGTAAATATTGCCAGCGCTTCGCGTATTGAGGCAAAATATGCGGGAATCCTTGAGATTGACGAACTTCGTTCTGTACCTTACAGCGGTGAAGCCGGCGAAAAATACGATATTGTTATCGGCCGTTCTGCCGAAATGCGCATTGTCGATAAAAATACAAGGATAGCACTCACTTCGGCCCATATTCCGTATGGCGCACGGTTGTATTTCCGACATGACACTGAGGTTAAAAAAGGGGATTTGATCAGCGATTGGGATCCCTACAACGCCGTAATCCTCTCCGAAGTTACCGGAAAAGTGAACTTCGAGAACATCATCGAAAATGTGACATTCCGTATTGAATCGGATGAACAGACCGGTTATCACGAAAAAGTAGTCATTGAGTCGAGACAAAAGGCAAAAAATCCGGCAATCAATATCCTCTCTGCATCGGGTGAAATCATTAAAATTTATGATATCCCGGTAGGCGCACATATTAATATTGAGGACAATGCAAAGATTAAGGCGGGTGAAATCTTAGTGAAAATTCCACGAGCCATCGGGAAAGCCGGTGATATCACGGGAGGGCTCCCACGGGTAACCGAATTGTTCGAAGCCCGAAACCCATCCGATCCTGCCGTCGTATCGGAAATCGACGGCGTTGTCTCTTTTGCAAAGAAACTCAAACGTGGCAACCGCGAAGTAATCATTACCTCCAAAACAGGAGAAGATAAACGGTATCTTGTCCCTACGACCAAACAAATTCTGGCACAGGAAAACGATTATGTTAAAGCAGGCACCGCCCTATCCGACGGAGCGTTGACCCCCAGCGACATTTTGGCCATCAAAGGCCCCATGAAGGTGCAGGAATACATCGTCAACGAAATTCAGGAGGTTTACCGGTTGCAGGGAGTAAAAATCAACGATAAACATTTTGAAACCATCGTCCGGCAGATGATGCGCAAGGTGGAAGTGGAAGACCCGGGCGATTCCCGGTTCCTGGAAGGAGAATTGATCAATAAAATTGATTTTCAGGAAGAAAACGACTGGATTTATGGTAAAAAAGTGGTCGAAGACCCGGGCGAATCCTCCAACTTGAAAGCCGGACAGATCATCAGCGCCCGAAAATTGCGTGATGAGATTTCGATGCTTAAACGAAAGGATAAAGGCGTGGTGGTAGCACGGGATGCAAAACCGGCAACCGCTTTCCAGGTACTTCAGGGCATTACGAGGGCTTCACTGCAGACCAAGAGCTGGATTTCAGCGGCATCGTTTCAGGAAACCACCAAAGTGCTTACCCAGGCAGCCATCAATGCAAAACAGGATGAACTGCAGGGACTCAAGGAAAATGTTATCGTTGGGCACCTCATCCCTGCCGGAACCGGTTTACGCGAATATGAAAACCTGATTGTAGGCAGTAAAGAGGATTATGAAATGCTTCTTGCTTCAAAAGAAGAATAATAACTGATATACCATGCAAGAAAAGAAAAATCCGGTCAACCAGATCAACATCGAAATTTCAGAAGAGGTGGGAGAGGGAATTTATTCCAATCTGGCCATCATCACCCATTCGCCATCGGAATTTATTGTTGATTTTGTGAAAATGATGCCTGGAGTCCCGAAATCAAAGGTAAAATCACGCATCATTCTTACCCCTCAGCATGCCAAAAGGCTGTATAAGGCATTGAAAGAAAATGTGGCAAAATACGAAGCCATGCATGGGGAAATTAAGGATACAGGTGGCGAAATAACCTATAACCTGCCCATTCCTACCGCCCAGGCTTGATCCCGATGGGCTTTCGGTGTCACAGACCTTTGGGTTTGTCATCCTTTTCAAAAAAGGGTACAAATGAATATCTTTATTTGTACTTTTAGCCAAATTTTTGTTCGTGCCAACAGGTGAAATACGGTCGGTTGTTATTTTCGGGGCGGGAAACCTTGCATCGCACCTGGCATTGGCCCTTCGAAAACTAAACCTGAACATTCTTCAGATCTATAACCGGACGGACTGGAAGGGAAAAAAACTGGCTCTGAAAACCGGGGCCGAATATCTGCCCCGGTTCGACCAGGTTACCCCGGATGCCGATCTCTATATTTTTGCCCTTGCCGACTCCTTTTTACCCGAAATTGTTTCGAAAATCCGTATTAGCGGAAAGCTGGTGGTCCATACTTCAGGATCGCACGATATGCAAATCATGGAACCGGTTTCTGAAAGGCACGGCGTTTTTTATCCGCTTCAAACATTTATTTCAGGCAGCAAACGCTCTTTCCGGAAAATTCCGGTATGTATCGAAACGAACCGCCTAAGCGATCAACAGCTATTGACCGGCCTTGGGCAGAAACTTTCGGGGAGTGTGTTTTTATTGAACAGCGAACAACGGGGATGGCTGCATTTAGCTTCTGTTTATGCAGGCAATTTTTCTCATTTCATGTATGTCATTGCCGCCGATCTGCTCCGTGATAAAGCGGTTCCTTTTGAATTGGTCAAGCCCTTGATCGGACAGGTAACCCAAAATGCCCTGCACAACCGTTTGTTTCCCTATCTCACCGGGCCAGCCATACGGGAAGACAGGAACATTCTTGAACGGCACCAGGCACAGCTTGCAAAAAACCCAGATTATCTTGAAATTTATAACCTGATCAGCAAGAGTATCATACGTTACAAAAAACAACATGGGAAACTATAAAGAGCTTCTGAAAAATATCAATACTTTTATTTTTGATTACGATGGCGTATTGACCGATGGCAGTATCCTGATGGCGGGCAACGGAGAAGCGTACCGTGCTTCCAATGTGAAAGATGGTTATGCCCTTCAATTGGCCAGGAAGAAGGGGTTCCGGGTAGCCGTTATTTCAGGGGCAACATCTGAATCGATGGAGGCAAGGATGAAATCGCTCCGGATCACGGATTTGTTTTTTGGGGTTGAAGATAAGCGCACCGTATTTCTTAAATACCTGAAAGATAACAAGGTGCAACCTTCGCAGGTTTTATATATGGGGGACGATATTCCCGATTATGAAGTGATGCTTGAAGCCGGGTTGCCAACCTGTCCCGCCGATGCGGCCGAAGAGATCAAATCGGTGTCCAAATATATATCCCATTTTAGGGGAGGCAAAGGTTGTGTGCGCGATGTGATCGAGCAGGCCCTTAAAATCCAGGGGATGTGGATGAACGATGGGGCATATCATTGGTAGGCCGTTAAAACTGATAGGTACATGGATGGAGTTACACTTACCGTTTTAGAAAAACTAAAAGCAGGACTGAGACTGGTCCGGTTGCCAAATCTTGGGATTATTGTACTGACCCAGTATCTGTTGCGTTATTGTATCCTGGCTCCGTATCTCGATTCCGGATTTACCGGAATGATGAGCACGTTTACCGACTTTTCCCTTTTAGTATTGGCAACCCTCCTGATAGCTGCCGGTGGATATGTGATCAACGATTATTTCGATATCAAAATCGACACGATCAACCGGCCCGACAAAGTGGCCGTTAACAGGATCATAACGCCACGGGGGGCAATCAAACTTCACATCATCCTTAATATCGTTGCTATTGCCATCGGTTTTTACCTTGCCTATCGCATCCGCGTTGTAAGTTTTGGGTTTATTTTCCCATTTATCTCGGGATTGCTTTGGATATATTCGGCCAAATACAAACGGGTACTTATCTGGGGAAACCTTATTGTATCGGCCCTCTCTTCATTTGTTATCCTGATTGTATGGCTGTTTGAATTTTTCTGGATACGGATGTCCCCGGTTTTATTTATCACGGCGATGCCTGACTTCCGGTGGATCACAAAAATATTTTTAGCCTATGCCCTCTTTGCTTTTTTCGTTTCGCTTTTTCGCGAAATTATTAAAGATATGGAGGATTGCGATGGAGATGCTTCCAATGGGTGCCATACGTTACCGGTAGTAGCGGGGATGAAAGTTTCGGCCTGGGTTGTTGCAGCCCTTGTTCTTTTTACCATTTTGTTATTGGCTTATGGACAAATAATTTTGTTTCGGATGGAGATGACGTTATTGTTCTGGTATCTGATGATTGCCATCCAGGCGCCTGCCATATATCTTTTATATCAAATTTTCAGGGCCGGTACTAAAAACGATTACGCCAATCTGAGTATGTTGTCCAAATTAATTATGGTTGCGGGGATTCTTTCGCTTGAAATTATTTTTATTTCCAATTAAAGGGCTATGATCAACAATCGTTTAAACGGCCGGCGGATCATCCTGGCTTCCGGATCACCAAGGAGGCGTTATTTATTGAAAGAGCTTGGCCTTGATTTCGAAACCTGTTCAACCAACGTGCGGGAGGATTATCCCCAGGGTTTAACGCCCGTAGCCATTGCCCTTTTTTTAGCCAGGCTGAAAGCCGATGCTTTTGATTCTTCACGTTTGGACCAGCACGCGATTGTTATAACCGCCGACACCCTTGTTTCCCTTGAGGGCGAGATATTGGGAAAACCACGGAATTATTCTGAAGCTGCGAACATGTTGCAGAAATTGTCGGGGCGTAAACATGAAGTCATAACGGCGGTATGCCTGAAATCGAAGGAACAAATGAAGGTCTTTCATGTACTTTCCACCGTTTTGTTCAAAACATTGACACAGGAAGAGATTGATTATTACATTGATAATTTTAAACCATTCGATAAAGCCGGTGGTTATGGCGTTCAGGAATGGATCGGATACATTGGCATCCGGAAAATTGAGGGGTCCTTTTTCAATGTGATGGGATTACCGGTCAAAGAGCTTTACGAAGAGCTGTTGAAATTCTGAAGGTCCCTGGTTATTTGTTACAGGTGCAATCGGATGAATCGCCAATGGCGAAGAGCGAGAGGTCGTCGATAAAATAATAGGTTGATTTGAACAGCGAATCGGTCAGCGACCGGTTTTGCAAATTCCAGAAATTATCTTCGGGCGAAAAATTCCCGAGGGTCAGAAACCGTTCTTTCCCTTTGGCTTTGTATATTCCGCTGATGAACATCCACTCTTCCTGATTGTCGAGATACTTCTCACAGGTCAGGGGAACATACGGGAGTTTCATTTTATGGGGTTGACCCGATTTCAATTCATTGACCGAAAAAACTGCCCCGATTTCGTTAAAGGCATAATTACTTTCGCCTAAGCTTACGAACCCCTGGAGGCAATAGAGCTGACCGGCAATCAGGGCCGAATCGAGGATGGTTTCGATGTATTCGAAAAATTCATTTTTGTTCAGGTTATAAAATTGCAACCCTGCATAAGCGCTTCCCGAATGGGCTAACTGGCCTCCCTTTTTATTGAATTCCGTGCCATAATCAAGGCCTGGGCTACAGTTGTTGAAGTAGTCAGGAGTGGCTATGCTGGGGCTGAACCAATGGCTGGCAAGGTTGATTTGGCCGGGTTGTTCGGGGCATCCCCTGTGTTGTTCAAAACCAGGATTGGGGATCCTGTTTTGGGAAAACACGATCCATGGGAAAAACAAAAAAACAATAAGGATTGGGCGGTACATGATTGTTTTTTAGAAAAAGAAACCCCAAAGCTACAGGATTTCTTGCTAATTTTGAAAATTATATCTTAAATCCATGACTGAAAAACCATTAATTCTGATCACCAACGACGACAGCATCAAAGCGCCTGGGATCCGTACTCTTATTGAATGCATCCGGCCATTAGGGAGGGTCGTCACCGTGGCTCCCGATCGTCCGCAATCCGGTACTGCCCATGCCGTTACCATTGCCCATCCCCTCCGGTTGGAATTGATTCGCAAGGAAAACGATTATGAAGAGTACACCTGCAACGGTACCCCTGCCGATTGCGTAAAACTGGCTTTTAAGGTAGTGATGCGCCGGCGTCCCGATTTTTTGTTTTCCGGGATCAACCATGGTACCAATGCTTCCATCAACATCGTTTATTCAGGTACCATGGCGGCTGTTTTAGAAGGGGCGTTGGCGGGGGTCCCCTCGGTTGGCTTCTCCCTTTGCAACTACAGCCTGAATGCCGATTTTGCCCCTTCTGCCCCGTTTGTCCGCTCCATTGCGGAAAAAGTCATACAACACGGTTTATTGGCTGGGACCTGCCTGAATGTTAACATTCCCGATATTCCTGGCGATCAAATCAAAGGGATCAAGGTCTGCCGGCAGTCGGAAGGAACCTGGCAGGAAGATTTTGATGAGCGGGAAGACCCCAACGGACAGAAATATTACTGGATGAAAGGCGTTTTTGTCAGGGTTGGAAATGGCCAGGATACCGATCAATGGGCATTGGAGAACCATTATATCTCGATCGTGCCGGTTCAGTTTGACCTGACTGCCAACCATGCCATAAATTATACTAAAAGCATTTTTTAGTGCGGTATTATATCATTGCCGGAGAAGCTTCGGGCGACCTGCATGCCTCCAACCTGATGAAAGGGATCAGGGACGAAGACCCGGATGCTGTTTTTCGTTTCTGGGGAGGGGACCTCATGCAACAGCAGGGGGGCGAACTGGTCAAACATTACCGCGATCTTGCTTATATGGGCTTTTTGGAAGTAATTGCCCATCTTCCGGTGATCCTGAAGAATTTAAGTTTTTGTGAAACCGACCTTCTTCAATTTGAACCCGATGTTTTGGTGCTTGTCGATTATCCGGGCTTTAACCTTCGAATGGCCCGTTTTGCTTCCCGGCATGGTATCCGGGTTTGCTATTACATCTCTCCGCAACTCTGGGCCTGGCGTTCATCACGGGTAAAGAAAATAAAACGGTATGTAAATAAAATGTTTGTGATCCTCCCTTTTGAGAAAGAATTCTATTTACGCCATCAATATCCGGTTGAATTCGTTGGCCACCCACTGCTTGATGTCATTCACGAAAAGATGGACATTCCCCCTCTTCCTCAGTTTCTTTCGTCAAACAAACTCGATGAACGGCCCATCGTCGCTTTGTTGCCGGGAAGCCGTGCCATGGAAATCCGGAAAATTCTAAAAGGCATGATTGCCATTCGAGATTTTTTTCCTGAATATCAGTTTGTTATTGCTGCCGCTCCATCCATTCCGGCCACTTTGTACCAGGATATAACCCGGAGCGCCGATGTACAGGTAGTCCGGAACCAAACCTACAGTTTGCTAAGGTATTCCCGTGCAGCAATGGTCGGCTCCGGCACGGCTACACTGGAAACTGCCCTGATGGGTGTCCCACAGGTTGTTTGTTATAAAGGCAATTATTTATCGTACCTGATTGCACGTCGTTTGGTCCATGTCAAATACATTTCGCTGGTTAATTTGATAGCCGACAAGCCGTTGGTTACCGAGTTGATTCAGAAGGATATGAATACCGGACGTTTGAAAGAATCTTTACAAAAGCTTTTGGCCGAAGGAAGCGTACGGGAAGGGATTGTTTCGGGGTACGCCGATCTGAAACGAACGTTGGGCGGCGGTGGCGCCTCATTCCGGACGGCAAAGCACATTGTCCAATATCTTGGGGCAATCCTCCTCTTTTTTTTCATCCTGACACCCTGTTTTTCCCAGCAAATGCAACAAAAGGCGCTCCTCGATTCGGGAATTGTCAAGGCCCGCCTTTTTGATTTCAATGCTGCGCTGGTTGATTTTAACAAGGCAGTGAGGATCGATTCAACGGAGGCAGAACCCTGGTATAACCGGGGGATCGTTTTAAGTGAACTCAAAGATTATCAAAAGGCGATTGATGATTTTACACGGGTAATCCAATTGCGCCCTTCCTATCCGGAACCGTATTACAACCGGGGGCTTGCCCGGGATTTTCTGAAGGATTACGATGGGGCGGTTCAGGATTATTCCAAAGCCATTGCATTGAAAGCCGATTTCCCGGAGGCATATCACAACCGGGGCCTGGCCCGGCTCGACATGGGCAATAACAGGGAAGCCCTCAACGATTTTACCCGCGCTTTGCAGTATAAGCCCGGTTTTGCGGAAGCCTTTTATAACCGGGGGCTTTGCCGTTTTAACCTAAGCGATTATTCCGGGGCTGTTCAGGATTTCAATGATGCCATCCGGATCGATACGACACAATATGCGTATTATTCCAGCCGGGGCGCTGCCAAAGCGGCTTCGGGTTCCTTTGATGACGCCATTGCCGATTTTTCCCAGGCCCTGACCATCCATCCGGCAGATGATAATGCCCGAAAAAACCTGGCGCTTGCCAATCTTTATCTTAAACGTTACCAGGAAGCCGCCGATCAATATTCACAGATTCTTGAAAAACAGCCCGGCGATATGGAAGCACTCGCCAACAGAGGGGTTGCCCGGAATTACCTTGGCGATAAAAAGGGGGCTTGTGAGGATTGGAACCTGGCAGCCCAATTGGGATCGGAAAAATCAAAAACCTGGTTGAAAGATTTTTGTAATTGAGGGGCGTATTACTTTTTGGCTTCTATCCCGATTAAGCAGATAGAACTAAAAATGGTATGTGATGAACCTGTGGCGTCCCTATCCCTTGCTTAGGCTGGTAATGCCATTTCTGGCCGGGATTTTGGCCGCCCTATTGCTGTCATCACGTTCCAGGCCCGATGTGGTTATTCCGGGACTGGTATTGCTCCTTCTTTTCTTCCAGGCCCTGATCCCCCGTTCACTTGTATCGTACCGGTACCGCTGGGTTTTTGGCATTTTTACTAATGTTTTTGTTTTTCTGGCCGCTTTTCAGCTAACGCAACACAGGTTCCCGGAAAACGATCCCTTTTTTTTTGGCAACGCCCCGGATGGGACTTTTCTGGCAGTTGTTGCAGAACCCCCTTCCATAAAACCCAACTATGTCAAAACCATTCTCAGGATACAACAACGACGGGATTCAGGAACCTGGGAACCCGCAAAGGGAAAAGCCCTGGTTTACTTACGACGGAAAGGCAACAACCACCAACTGCAATTTGGGGATAGGGTCCTACTGCATGTCTCTTTTCAGGAAATATCGGATAACTCAAACCCGCATTCATTTCGTTATGCCGGGTTTTTAAAAGGAAAAGGGATAACCCATCAATCCTTTGTCACTGCTGAAAACTGGACAAAATTCAGTGCCCCTTCCCCCTTTTTTTTTCGCAGGTTTGCATTTCAGGCCCGCGACCGGTTGCTTGACATTTTAAGGGATAACGGCGTTACAGGGAAAGAGTTTGCCGTTGCTTCAGCGCTTTTATTGGGCTATGTGCAGGAGCTGGACGATGCATTGCGAAATGACTATGCGGCGACGGGCGCCATGCATATTTTGTCGGTTTCCGGCATGCATGTTGGGATCATCTACCTCTTTCTTGAGTTTGTCTTGCTTTTTCTCGACCGTAGTAGGACAGGACGCTTTTTAAAGATGGTCATTCTGCTTCTTTTTATCTGGTTTTATGCATTCCTTACCGGCTTATCGCCCTGCGTGCTGAGGGCTGCGGCCATGTTAAGCCTGCCCATCATTGGAAAGGTCCTCAACCGGCCACACGACATGCTTAACATCCTATCGGCATCCCTGGTCCTGATTTTAATTGTTGACCCATTGTTGGTCATGGATATTGGTTTTCAGTTATCCTATCTCGCCATGATGGGCATCGTATTTCTTTACCGGCCCGTTTATGGCATTTTTACCTTCACCTCCTGGCTTCCCGATAAAATTTGGGCCATTCTTGCCGTTTCAATCGCAGCCCAAATCGCCACTTTGCCGGTTTCATTGTATAATTTTCATCAGTTCCCGAATTATTTTATGGTCACCAACCTATTTGTAGTGCCCTTGTCAAGTTTGATCATATACACCGGCATTTTGACCCTTGCTTTGGGGCCGCTGCCTTTTCTATCGTTTCTGTTGGCCAAAATCCTGAGTTTTTTGATCTGGTTGCTGAATTCGGTCATTCATTTCATTGAGCAGTTGCCCTGTTCGACCCTGAGGGGCATATATCCCGGTATTTTTCAAATGCTCCTGATGTATGCGGTGATCGTTGCAGGTTTCCTGATGCTGACCACCCGGAGGGCAGTCTGGGTCATGTTGTTTTTGGCAATATTATTGGTGTTTAACCTGTTATATCTTCATTTTCAATTGGGGCGGCTTTCCACTTCCCGGTTTGTTGTTTATAATGCCGGTGGAACTTTATTATACCAATTTGGTTTTCAAGACCGCGCCATCTTATTTTATGATTATTATACTCCTCCCGGAGAAGGATTTTTTCAGCGGATGGGGCAGGTTGCCGGGGGGGAATTGGATGCCCGGGGGATCCGTTTGCGGTATTTTTGTCTCGACCGGAGGGGCAAGGATGGGGTGGTTATCCCGGCAGGTTTTGATTGTTTGGTACGGAGGGGGATTTTTTATCAGTTTTATGGTAAACGCATTGCGGTTTTAAGGGAAAAGGTCCCACGGGGTTTTCATGGGAAGTTTGCCCTGGACTATCTGGTTTTATCGGGCAACCCTGCGGTTACACTGAAAGAGGTGGATGCAGTGTTTCATCCGGAAGTGATCATTATGGACGGCACGAATTCCGGTTACCGGGTAAACAAGTGGTTGGAAGAGGGGCGTACCTTGCGCATCGAATGTCATTCTGTACGACAGGATGGGGCATTTGAAAGAGATTTATAAAAAGATATTTTTTTATTGAAAAAGATTGCTTATTTTTGCACCTCTTTAAAAAAGAGGATCGGTAGTTCAGCTGGTTAGAATGCCGCCCTGTCACGGCGGAGGTCGCGGGTTCGAGTCCCGTCCGGTCCGCAGAAAAAGAAAAAAGCCCCTGTAAATCAATTATTTGCAGGGGCTTTTCGCTTTAGGTACAACATAGGTACAACATTTTGTAATAAATAGTTATACAGTTAGATAAGTTGTATGCCAATTGAAATTAATTGATGGAAAAAGGAAACAGAATGATCAAAAACTGAAAATTTAAACCATAATATTTTCTTACCTTTACTGCAACTATAAGGTTCCTATGTATTCCGGAAGGGGAAAAATATTGGTGAAATATATTCACTTGATTATATTCTTTTTCTTGTATGTTCAACTACCAGGTCAGACTAATGATCAGCAATATAGTCATCATACCTATACAGTTAATGATGGGTTGTCCAATAATTCTGTATTCCGGATTGCTCAAGACAGTTTTGGATTCATTTGGCTGGCTACATGGGATGGATTGACCAGATTTGACGGATTCAAGTTTAAAAACTTTCGCCATGATCCCAATGATCCGACCACACTGCCATATTTCTGGCCTTATGCGGTTTGTGCTGATGGTTTAAGAAATTTGTGGGTGACTACACAAACAATTTCGCGCTTTGACCCGGATAGTGAACAGTTTACTATCTATGGTCCGGACTCAAGATACTATTGTTCATCAAAACAAATTTATTCATCTACTTATGATAATCATGGTAGATTTTTTATTTTTGGAACGAAGGGAATCAGCATTTACGACAGTGGGAGAGATAGCTTTGACGATATTCAAACCATCTTTCAATTAAAAAGTAAGCGGAATAGCCACGGAGGGATGCTTCTGGTTGATAATCAGTACTTCTGGATCGTTGATTATACAAACAGCCAGATTTTGTTTGGAAAATTGGATTCAACCCAAACCGGCGATCCGAGAATTATTTTTAACCGAACCTTGTTATTCCCGTTTCCACCTGTGAAATCAGGTAATTTCGTTCATGAAGTTAATATTCATCGTACACCAAAAGGTAATTACTTTATAGCTTCAAACCTTGGACTGTATTACATGGATATGGATAGAAATGACGTGAAAAGAATCTTCAATGTTCAAGACTCCCTGATTCAAAGTCTTGATCATGACATGGTATGGTCATCAGTAGACGAGGGAATATTTCTATATAAGAATAGGTCGAAGACAATAATTCATTTTCCAAAGTCTTTCACGAATCGAGTTAATAATGCTTTTCTTGATAAGGGCGGTAATATTTGGTACGGTAGTCAAAGTGAAGGTGGCGCCGGAACCGGATTAAATCAAATCGTTTTCCAGGAAACACCCTGGAAACATTATTCACTTAATTTCAACAAGTCGAAAGCGACAGTCTCGGTTTTCGCTTTGTTTGAAGACAAGAACACAACAGATCTTTTTATCGGAACCAGTAATTTTCGACAATTACTTAAATTGAGAAACGATGACAGAATTGAAGTGGTCGACTTGCCATTTGTTGCTGATGGGATTGTGCCAAGATCAATCTCGCAGGATTTATCTGGTAGCCTGTGGGTTGGTACAAGAGAAGGATATCTTTTTAAATCAGATATCCATATAAGACAGTTTGACCAAATCTACCCGGCCAGTAATGACCTTCCAATGGCTTTGCCTTTTCATTCCGGCAAGCTACTCAGGTTTCTACCGTCAATGGGCATGCTGGCAGGCGGTCATTCAGGATTAGCATTGTTTGATATGAAAAGCAACATTATTGATAAAGCATTTATTAATAATACCGGTGAAGGTGATTTTTATTCTTGCTATTTGGATTCAAGCAATCGAATTTGGGCGGGCGGTTGCGGAGAATTGTTTGAAATAAGCGAAGAAATGATACTCAGGCAGCGAATAAAGATAGGAAATGGTTTGTACAATATTGAAGATATTGTTCCGGCAGGAGATTCTGTGCTTTGGCTAGCCCTTTTAGGAGGTGGCATCTGCTGCTATAATTGCAAATCAGGGAGCCAACGACACTATTCTAGCCATAATGGCCTAAAAAACAATGTGGTATACTGTATTTTGCCTGATCGGAAAAACAACCTTTGGTTGAGCACCAATGATGGATTGTCACTTTTCAATGTGCTGACTAAACAGTTTGTAAATTATAGTGGCAATGATGGTTTAAATATTCAGGAGTTCAACTCCGATGCTTGTTTAATGAGGAAGAACGGATCAATGGTGTTCGGAGGTATGGGTGGAATTGTTATATTTAATCCCGACAGCATAGGATTGAATGACGATCGTAATAATCCCTCACTGGTTTTTACAGAGATTATCAGTCATATCGAAAGTAAAGATCTAATTTGGCACATTTGCGATAAGGAAAGGCAAACACTTGAAAAGGGAGTGAAGAATCTTAGGATTGTATTTTCCCAGATAAACTTTTTAAACCAGCATAACAGTAAGTTTCGATACAGGGTTAAAGGATATAAGGAAGACTGGGACATTTTACCTGATGGAGCCAGGTTTTTCGATGTTAACGGTTTGGATCCCGGTAGTTATGAAGTAATTATCTCATCTTCAGGAAATCAAGGACAATGGAATTTGGAAACTTCTATCGTGATATTGATACCGCCTTATTTTTATGAGACTCTATGGTTTAAATTTCTGGTCATGTTCTCGATTCTATGCTTGCTTGCTTTTATCATCTACCTTAAAGTGCATCAACTATCGCTTCTTCAGAAACATCGGATTGCCTGTCTGAAACAACTGGCATTGCAGCAGCAACTAAACCCACATTTTATTTCAAATGCCTTGCAGGCAATTGAATCGTTGGCGGGATCGGGGGATGAACTTGTACTGAATGAGTATATTTCCCGTATTTATTCATTAATGCGAAGAATGATGGACAATTCCGGAAAGGAATACGTGCCATTATCAGAAGAAATTGAAATGATTACAGGTTACCTGAAGGCTGAGCAAATGAGGGTCGGTTTTAGTTTTCAGATAGACAACAGGTTCGGGGATCAGGATCCGGACATGGCCACTTCCTTCATTCAACCCTTCCTGGAAAATGCCATTTTGCATGGTATCCAGGCCCGGCAGGATGGTGCGGGAAAGTTAACAGTGACACTCACCAAACGGAACAGGTATTCCATTTGTTGTGTAATCGAAGACAATGGCCCGGGTTATATTCCATCCATAAAGGAAAGGCCGAAGAATGCCGGGATTTCAAAAGGAATAGTAATTATAAAAGAGCGGCTACGGATATATCAGTCTTTAAACAAGAAAATGTTTGAACTTTGGATCACTGCGAATCAAGATATTGGCAGGTATCCGGGAACTTCGGTTATGATTGAAATACCCATTCGAAAAGGAAGCTGATGGAAAAATCAAAGACAATTATTGTCGAAGACAATTTATTGAATTCCAGACGACTTCGTCAATTAATCCTTAAATACTGTCCGGAACTGGCAGTCATGGATTGTGCAACTGATGTGAAGTCGGCGATATCCTTGATCGAAACGGTCAAGCCTGATCTGGTATTCCTTGATGTAGAATTACCCGATGGGAGCGGATTTGATGTACTGGAACACTTTTCACCTGTTCCATTCAAGGTTATTTTTTTTACAGGTCATATGATCTATGCTTATCAAGCCATAAAATTCCATGCTTTGGATTTTCTATTAAAGCCGGTTCGCATTTTGGATTTAATGGAATCTGTGAAATTAGCCACATCATCACATCCAAATGAGGAGTATGACAGAAAAATAGAAGCTGCTGTAAGGCAATTTTCCGATCCGGCAAAAATCATTATGCACGAATCGACCGGTTTCACCATAGTCGATGTCAGTGAAATCATCATGCTTGAAGCGGAAGCAAACTATACGCATTTTTATTTAACCGATCACCGGAAATTAAACTATTGCAGGATCCTGAAAGAATTTGAAGGGCTATTAAAGATTCATCCTCAGTTTATGCGTGTACATCGCTCTTATCTTATTAATCTGGATCATGTCGTTTCCTATTCTTCGCAAGGGGTCATTAAATTAAAGGAAGGGATTTTAGCCTCATTGGGCAATTCCTTCCGGGATGCCTTCCTGCAATATTTCAGATAAGATCCGGACTAAGGCGCTTCATTTCCTTACAAGGCCATTTCATTTAGTTCATCGGGGCGTTCATTGAGAAGTCCCTGATTGTACATCAGGTTTTTATATTTTGCCTTTTTATCGACGCATCTCAGGAAATGTATTTCAGGCTGTATTCCTTTTTTAAAACAACCGGTAAAAATCTTTCACCATGAAAAAGAAAGCTTTACTCACTCTATTATTCCTGGCCCAGGCGTTACTGCCGTTTGCCCAGGATATTGAAATCGAAAAGACTTACGAGATCAGCGGAAAGGCTAAACGCGGAAACCTGGCGTATGCCGAATTTGATGCATCCACCGGAAACTATCTTTTAACCTATGTTACGAAAGCAAACGCCGGCGTTGCAAGATTTGAACTATACCGGTTTGATAAAGACTTTAACTTCGTGAAACTTGATAATCAGGAATTTGAGTTTGATAAAGCAAAAAAGCTCTATCCCTGGTGGAAATTCCGGGGCGAAACCTATCATGTCGAAGGCATAACCGCCATGCCGAACCTTACAGGCGCGCTGGTATTAAGGAAATACAATATAAACTATACCTACGAATGGGAACTCACCTCCTATTTTCCGAAATACAAGATGCTCGACAAGGTTAAACTCAGAAGCGATGAAGGAGACAAATATTTCTATATGAAAAGTTACAATAATGTGGAGGATGGAAATCTTTTTGTCCTGGCCGGTCTGAAAAAAGATGATGATAAGGTAAATCTGTGGAAGAATTATCATCTGATGCAGATCAATACGAGTCTCAATGTCGTAAAAGATCTCGAAATAAATTTTGATTACCCACAGTTTCTGGTGGGTTCAAAACTGATTGTCGATGATAACGATAATATAACCGATATGCTGTTTTTGTTTGCTCCGGCTAATAAAGGGAAAAATCCCGATCCTCAGAAAAACCGGTACACCTATATCAGGGTGAATAACAAGCTGGAGCTCATCGACCGCATCAATCTCACTTCTCCTGCCAATTACTGGGACGTGTATGACATTGAAATAGCCGACGGTAAGGACGAATATTACCTATACGGCCCCGCGTTGCCCGGGAAAGACGATTATTATGATGAAATGATCGGAACCGACAAGTACAAATCATTTCAGATAGCCAAGATCTCCAATCACAAAGTGGACTATCTCAGCGTTACGAATCTATATGAATTTGAGTCGAAACTAAAAACTCCTCCAGATCAGCGGCAGTCTCCCGCTTATGACGGAAAGAAATTCGATTTATCGGACATGACTGTCACCGAAAACGGAGACTTGTTCATTGTGGGTCAGACCTGGGGCGGTAAGTTCAATGCCATTTCCGGTAACAGAGAATTCACTTATAAGGATTTTCTCGGTTTTCATTTTGACAAGAGCGGTAACCTCATTGCTCAATACGGCGTTGACGCAAAGGAAAATTCCGGAAATTACATGGCCCCACAGGTAATGGTGGAAAGCGACGATGGCAAATATCTTTACTGGTTGATCCAGGAAGTAAAAGGAGTGAAGGGAGAAGGCATCGGTTTTCAGATTGCAGGAATTCCGCAGTTTTCCATCCTGTTGAAGAAGAGACTTCTGACCTACCCGAGACTTGGGAAAATCGACCTGGCCAAAGGCGCTGTCAGTGAATTTGTATTGTATGGCAAAGAGAAATATTTTTCCGATAACAATTTCCCGATTCTCAAAAATTCGAGCGAGAAGAAAGTGGTCCTGTTTGGATCAAACAAAGCAGGCAATGTGATATATTTTGTCAGAATAAGCATGGACTGATATGCCTTGCAACATGATCAAAAGCCATCTGATGACCTGTTGTATTCTCTTGGGATTGATTAACTTATGCCATGCGCAGACCCTTTTCAAGATATATAAAAAGCGGAACATCAGCAAGTTCGAAACAGTTCTCAAAAAGAATCCACAATATCTCAACCAACCAAACTATGAAGGAGCGACTATCCTGCAGGTCGCTACCCGAAACAATTCAATTAATTTCGTTGAAGCATGTCTGAAGTACGGAGCTCAGGTCGACGGCAAAGATCGTGAAGGCCGAACGGCGCTGATGTATGCAGCGCGCAATGGGAACTTACCTATTGCCGAATTGCTACTCGCAAAAGGCGCGGATATCAATGCGAAAGACCAGGCTGGATATTCAGCATTGATTTATGGAATGGAAGATGAAACAGTTTTTGATTTTCTGACGAAAAAAGGCGCCGATATTAACTCACAGGACACCACAGGCCTGACTGTGTTAATGCATGCCTTTGTAAAAGGAGCAATATCCATTGCGAACTACCTGGTTCATCTGGAATCTATTGATTTGTCATTACAGGATGCCAACAAACAGAACGCACTTTTTTATGCGGTAGCTGTATCCGCCAGTGCTATTATTGAATGGATGATCATAAATGGCGTTGCTCCCGATCACAGAAATATCTATGGTGAAACCCCGTTGATGATATCCTGCATCAAAGGAAATACCGATATCGTCCTGTTTCTGATCTCGAAAAATGGCGATGTCAACGCTGCTAATATCAAGGGCAACACGCCCCTTATATTCGCCTGCCAATCCGATCAATATGAAACTGCTTTACTTTTGATTGACAAGGGCGCCGATGTTACTCATAAAAACAGGGATGGACGTACCGCGCTATTTTATGCAATAAAGAATGATAACCTTAAACTGGTAGAAAAATTGCAAACCCGCCATGCAAAAGTCAATGATACCGACCTGAACGGCGCGACGCCACTGATGTGGGCCTGTTTCTACGATCATCCTGCCATGGTCGATTATCTACTTAGCCTGGGGGCCAAGGTTAACATTGCAGATCTTACAGGGAAAACGCCATTGATCTATGATTATTATAACGGGTATGACATGGAGGGATTTCCGCAGGACAAATTCATTTCATTAGACAGTCAAACCATCGCTGAAATTCTCATTAAACATGGCGCCGAGGTCAATGCAAGAGACCTGGACGGCAACACCGTGTTGATGTATGCTTCTGCACTGGGGCTCACATCACATGTCAGGCATCTCATCTCACAAGGAGCCGATCCGGCCATTAAGAACAACTATGGTTATACCGCTGCCGATATAGCCGACGACAAGGGCTTCAGGTATATGAAACAAACGCTCAGTAAATAGCATGAGCTTTGACAATATTGAATCACATCCGAAAAAGACAAAAATTATTAACCAAAATGCAAATTAGTTATCATGATAACCAAAACCAGAAAACTGAAAAGCCTGCTGACAATTTTTGTTACCATGCTTATTGCAACCACTGTATGTGCTCGAAAACCCACCATCGAATGGGCAAGCATCCCTGCCGGTACTTTTACGATGGGTAGCCCCACAAGTGAAGTAGACAGGGATTATGATGAAACTATGCATACGGTTATACTGAGTGCCTTTAAAATGAGCAAGTACCCGATAACCATAGGGCAATTTAAAGTATTTGTTGATTCCACCGGTTACGTTTCAGATGCAGACAAAGGAATAGGTAAGGCTGGTGGAAGTTTAATATTGGCAGGTAAAATGTGGAAGAGAAAAGCAGGAGTGAATTGGAAATGTGACGAAAAAGGAAACCTGAGACCGGAAACGGAATACAACCATCCCGTAATCCATGTCAGTTGGAACGATGCCAAAGCCTTTGCCGATTGGATGGGCTGCCGCTTGCCCACAGAAGCAGAATGGGAGTATGCGGCAAGAGCAGGCACCAATACTCCTTTTTATACCGGTAACTGTCTAAACACCGACCAAGCAAATTATTATGGTAATTATCCAGTCCGAGGTTGTACCAAAGGCGCGTACAGGGGAAAAACAACGGCTGTTGTAAGTTTTGCCCCCAATGCCTGGGGTTTGTATGATATGCACGGCAACGTATTTAATTGGTGTAACGATTGGTATGGCGATTATTCCGAAGTGTTGCAAACGAATCCCAAAGGCCCTTCATCAGGGTTCATCCGCGTGCTCCGGGGCGGTAACTGGGCCGCCCCTGGACGGCACAGTCGATCGGCAAAACGCAGCGGTATCAGCCAGGACACTCGCACCGACCGCATGAGTTTCCGCCTTGTCTCCCCTGAGTAAATAGAGGGACGAGCGACTGATAATTTGACCATTAGCCTTGAAATTCTTATGAAAACACTATTATCTTTTATTCTTCTCATTTTGTATCTTTCTGGAATTTGCCAGATTGATCTTTAAAAATATAGTTAATGGTAAATAATTCTGAAAAAATAAAAATAATTGTCAAAAAATTGCTGTAATTGTAGAATTCCCACTTAAAAATTAGCGGCATATTGAAAATTATGACAATCTAATTAACCCATATAATGAAAACATTTCTTCTTATCATTCTATTTATTGCTTTTTCCATAATTAGGGTAATTGGACAAGCATTTGAACTGATGGATTTCCCAGTTTATCCTTGTAATCAACTACTCGTTGGGATAACACAACCAATCCTTTCAGGTAAAGATGCATTATATGTTACTGGGAAAAGCGGTTTACAAATTGGTTTGCCAGGGAGTATCAAATGGATTACTCTTGGGAATAACCATTTTCATGAAATAGGCTGGGAACTGGGTTATTTCCAGCGTCACTATATACAAAATATCAGTTCATTTAATAATCGCTTCCTTCTTTATTCCAAACATTATGGTGATTTTTATTATGTAGATCAAGTAGATTTTAATACTTTTCAGGAAGGAATTGGGGCCCGTAGTTCTTCCTATGATTATGGAAAATTTAATATCAATTCGATTTATTTTACTTTATTTTATAAAAGTTATTTTTATGGTAAATGGTTTATTAAACCCTCATTTCTTTTAGGAGTTTCTGGGTGTACGCTCACTTTTCCTCCGGCTTCAGGATATAGTATTTTAATAGTGCAAGGCGAAACTTCAGATGGCAAGACGTTTAACGATGTACTCGAAATAGATGATCTTGCTTTATTTGAGGTTGATGGAATATTAGGGTTAGGTTTAGATTTCTCTTTTGGAAATTGTTTCCGTGTCATGGGCTTCGATGTGAGGTATTATTATGGTTTTAATTCGATAGCACCCAAATTTCACTATGATGTTCATTCCTTAGGCACCAAAAAACTTGATTTAAAAAATCGAGCATTTTCCTTTAGTCTTGTTTTATATATTGGCGATTGGTTTAACAATTAATTGACATTATATTATTTGACCTTATGAGGCTGGGGTATAATTCAAATTATAAGTGAACATTTATGAAAATTTCATTTTATGAAAGTAAAATTTTCATTCAGTAAACTAATTATAGGAATAGCAATGTTGTTTATTCCTAAAATTGTATTCTCCCAGCAGCCGACACCTGCCCCGGATTCCGTAGAAATGGTTTTTATCTTAGGTGGCACTTTCCAGATGGGCACCGATGATGATGGCCTAAGCAATGAAAAACCAGTACATACCGTGACGGTAAATAACTTTTATTTAGGAAAATTTGAAGTAACAGTCGGCCAGTTCTCTCAATTCATCAGCGAAACTGGTTACAAAACTGACGCCGAAAAGCATGGAGGGACTCTTATTCCATATACCAATAAATGGGAGAAGCAATCCGGTGTTACCTGGCGATGTGATGCCGATTTAAAAACAAGACCACAGAGTGAATATAACCACCCGGTGATCCATGTAAGCTGGAACGACGCCACTGAATACTGCAAATGGCTAAGCCGTAAAACTAGACATTGCTACAGGTTACCTACAGAAGCTGAGTGGGAATACGCAGCCGGGAACGGGTCAAAGCACACAAAATGGAGTTGGGGCAACGGCTTTCCGAATGGCAAAAACGGAGGTAATGTTGCGGATGAGTCATTAAAGCGGAAATATTCCGATTATGAAATTTTAAGTGGTTATGATGACGGGTATGCTTTGACGGCACCTATTGGTAGCTATAACCCAAATGAACTTGGATTGTATGATATGACAGGTAACATAATGGAATGGTGTAGTGACTGGTTTGGAGAAATATATTACGAGAGTAGCCCTTCGGATAATCCCAAGGGCCCATTAACTGGCAAATTTCATGTATTTCGCGGAGGTTGTTGGTGGTGGACGCTCATTAACTGTCGCACGACGACCAGGTTAAGATTATTACCTGATTTCAGGACTAATACCCTTGGTTTTCGTCTGTCTATGTCAAATTAATTAATCCTATTTTAAAAAGGATTTTGCCACACGCAAAACATAAACCTATAGAGTCATATCCATTTTATTTTTGAATTTACACTGTGTTAAGCTTAATTTGTTCAAGTATTGTTTTAATAAATAATCTACTAAAATTTTTTTATGAAAAATAAATTTTCATTCAACAAACTATCTGTTGGAATAGCAATGCTATTTATCCCTAAAATTTTATCCTCCCAGCAGCCGACATCTGACCCTGATTCCGTAGAAATGGTTCGCATTTCAGGTGGTACCTTCGAGATGGGGAGTAAGATCGGGGAAAGTTATGAAAAACCAATTCATACGGTGACGATAAGTACCTTCTATATGGGAAAATATGAAGTGACAGTAGAACAGTTCCAGGAGTTTATCAATGAAACGGGGCAGCTGACAACTGCTGATATAGATGGAGGAAGTTTTATTATCATTGACGAAACAGTATCGAAACAAAGTGGCGTTAACTGGAGCTGCGATGCCGAAGGGAAAAAACGTCTAAAAAATGAATACAACCATCCGGTGATCCATGTTAGCTGGTTCGATTGTGTTGAATACTGCAAATGGTTGAGCCGTAAAACGGGAAAGAACTATCGTCTGCCAACTGAGGCGGAATGGGAATATACGGCAGGGAATGCTGCAAAACACACACGCTATAGTTGGGGTAACGATTATCCTGATGGGAAAGGCGGGAACCTTGCCAATAAATTCTTAAGGGGCAATCTCCTAAATGATGGATACGTTTTTACGTCTCCTGTGGGTAGCTATAACCCGAATGAACTTGGAGTGTATGATATGACCGGCAACGTATCAGAATATTGCAGTGACTGGTTTGATAAGAAATACTACAAGAGTAGCCCGTCCAATGATCCTCAAGGACCTTCAACGGGCATATTACGTGTAATACGAGGTGGTTGCTGGGGCAATGATTGGTACGCTGGTCGTTCATCATACCGTGTCTATATCGATCCCAGAGCCAGGACTAGCATCATCGGTTTTCGAATTGCCAGGTCTGATTAACCCTAATGAACTACCCCGCAGGAATCTACAGGTTATCCTCGAGAATTACTTTTATTCGCCATAAGGGTCAGGGAATTTACCTGGAGAGATTAAAAGAGAAGACAAAAGTTAAATAACCTTATCATGAAACGAAAAAACGAAAAACTGAAAAGCGTGATAGCAGTTTTCATTGCCATGCTTATTACAACAACTGTGTCTTCTCAAAAACCCACTATAGAATGGGCAAACATACCGGCAGGCACCTTTACTATGGGCAGCCCCGCAACCGAAGTTAGCAGAAAGAATGATGAGACGCAACATCAGGTAACACTGAGCGCTTTTAAAATGAGCAAGTACGAGGTAACGGTAGGGCAGTTTAAAGCATTTGTCGATGCCACCGGCTACGTAACAGATGCCGACAAAGGAACAGGTACATATGGGGTTTGTGGAAGTATTATATGGACAGGTAAAAAATCTAAATACAAAAAAGGAGTGAATTGGAAATGTGATGAAAAAGGAAACCTGCGACCTACCACAGAGTACAACCATCCTGTCATCTATATTACTTGGAACGATGCCAGAGCTTTCGCCGATTGGATGGGCTGCCGGTTGCCCACAGAAGCGGAATGGGAGTATGCATGCCGTGCAGGAACTACAACTCCGTTTAATACTGGTAACTGTCTAAGCGTCGAACAGGCTAATTATAATGGTAGTTATCCATACGACAATTGCAATAAAGGGCTGTATATAGGGAAAGTATTGCCGGTCGGTAACTTTTCCCCCAATGCATGGGGACTATTTGATATGCACGGAAATGTATATGAGTGGTGTAGCGATTGGTATGGTGACTATTCCACAGTGGATCAAACGAATCCCCAAGGCCCTTCCTTATCAGCTTCGTATCGTATTTATCGCGGCGGTACCTGGCTATTTGGGGAGATGGCTTGCCGGTCAGCGCTCCGCAACGGCGACGACCCAGTAGTCTCTCGCACCAACTTTATTGGCTTTCGTCTTGTCTCACTTGAGTAATCCTTGTATTGTTCATCCCCCCATTAAATACGTAGTAAATTTAAAGGAGCATATGGGATTTTCTTAAAGAGGGAGAGATAGGCAGTTTGTTTCGCTTCAATCTTGAAGCTACTGATAAAACAAAACGAATAGTAATAACGGAAGAAGCCGAAAATCCTTCATCCAAAAAGTAGGCAAAAAAAAATATTTCATCATGAAACGACAAAACGAAAAACTGAAAAGCGTGATAGCATTTTTCATTACCATGCTTATTACAACAACTATTTTTGCACAAAAACCTACTATTGAATGGGCAAACATACCTGCTGGCACATTTACCATGGGCAGCCCCACAAGTGAAGCAACAAGGGAGGATTTTGAAATCCAACATGAGGTAACACTGAGTGCATTTAAGATGAGCAAATACGAGGTAACTGTAGGGCAATTTAAAGCATTTGTTGATGCAACTGGTTACGTTACAGATGCGGACAAGGGAACAGGTAAGATCAATGGAAGTAGTATTTGGTCAGGTAACAAATGGAAATACAAAAAAGGAGTGAATTGGAAATGTGATGAAAAAGGAAATCTGCGACCGGTATCAGATTACAATCATCCAGTAATCCATGTCAGTTGGAACGATGCCAGAGCTTTCGCCGATTGGATGGGCTGCCGGTTGCCCACAGAAGCGGAATGGGAGTATGCCTGCCGTGCAGGAACTACAACTCCGTTTAATACTGGTAACTGCCTTAGTGCCGATGAGGCTAATTATGATGGCAATACGCCATTCAACAATTGTGCCTTAGGTCAATTTAAGGATAAAACAATGCCAGTAGGTAGCTATGTTGCTAATGCCTGGGGATTGTTCGATATGCACGGTAACGTATTGGAATGGTGTAGCGATTTTGCCGGTCCTTATCCTTTAGAGGTGCAAACGAATCCCTTAGGTCCTCCATCAGGGGAGTCCCGTGTGCTTCGCGGCGGTTGTTGGTGTGACTATGCAGAGAGTTGTCGATCGGCGCTCCGCGACAACCACGATCCAGACCAACGCTATGACTACATTGGCTTCCGCCTCGTCTCTCCCGATTAAATATTGGTATTATCATCTTTTTGAACATATTAGTTATTTTTATTAGTTATTTCTACTTTTAGACTTTAAAATAATCTAAATAGGGTCTGCTGATTTTATCTGAAAGACTTGCCATTCAATGATTTTAGCTATATTTACAAGGTAAAAACTGCAAAGGAATATGGCAAAAGCTCAAAAATTCCGTGCATCCAAACAACCAT